>ERZ791922.559-NODE-559-length-21743-cov-3.539930_pt1 | contig 21743 bp, 22 predicted proteins | sample MGYA00510134_ERZ791922 | MGnify/ENA primary metagenome ERZ791922 (study PRJEB30046, sample SAMN00792101) | human gut metagenome | study: EMG produced TPA metagenomics assembly of the A metagenome-wide association study of gut microbiota in type 2...
GGCTGCAAGAAAGAGATGGAATGTGGCTGTATGAAAGAAATGGATCATGGCTGCAAGAAAGAGATGGAATGTGGCTGTATGAAAGAAATGGATCATGGCTGCAGAAGAGAAATGGATTATGGTTGTATGAAAGAAATGGATCATGGTTGTAAAAAAGAAATGGAATGTGGCTGCAAGAAAGAAATGGAATGTGGCTGTATGAAAGAATTGAGTTGTGATAAGGAAGTTCAGTGCGATTGTGAGATGAATCGTGGATGTAATATGAATATGAACTATGGTTGTGAAGAAAGTAGTTGCTGTTCTTCACGTATGTCCCATGAAGAGTTTTATTGCTTATTGCATCAACTTTTACAGTATGAGGAAGGAGCAGATGCAGAGTTTTGCAAAGCGAAAAAAGACTTACAGGAAGTGTTAGGACATCTCCAATATGGAATTGGGTGCAATACTAAAATTGCTGAACTATATTGCATGATAAATGAATGGTTGGATTGTTATGAAGAACAAAATAGTTGTGAATGCAATTGTAACGATAGTTGTAGAAATATGAGATGTGAACTGCATGAGATGGTGGAAACGATTCATAATATGCAGAAGGAAAGTTGTTCTCATGCATATGCTGCATGTCAATGCTTAATGGAAGCTAAGAAATTAACAGATTGTATGTTAGAATTTAGAGAAAAAGTAATGAGAAATTGTTATCCTAGACAATGTAAATAATTTAATTAAATATAAAATTTATTAAATATATCATGCTGTCATTTTGTAAAAAAGTGACAGCATATTTTATGATGGTTACGTTATACTATACTTAGTGTGATTAAAGCACGCAAATTAGGATGAAATATCCTATATGAGTTTTGAGTGTTGCTCGAAACATTAAAGTCTAATCAAATTCGATTTTTAAAAGAAAGAGAGGAAGAGGAATATGATGAAAAATGAAAGTATCGGTTGTACTATTAACAACTGTAAATTCCATGCTCAGACTGAGAACTACTGTACTCTTGACCAAATAATGGTAGGTACTCATGAAGAAAATCCTACAAAGAAAGAATGCACAGACTGTGATTCTTTCGAATGCAAGGCTGGATGCCAATAATGTAATTAGGTACGAATAAAAACGTAACCTAAAAAGAACAACTCGAGCTATATTTTATTAGCAAATTCGAGTTGTTCTTTTTAAGTAATAAGTAAGACAGAGAACCTATTTCTTATTTTCTTGAAGGTTTATTGTTTCTTCCGTTACAGAAGTATAAAAATCATTTAATTTCTCATCAGCTTTTAAAGCAGCGATGAATTTATCATCCACTGACTTAATCAATTCTTGGACTTCTTCATGTTCATTTACGGTATTAAAGTATTCTGCAGTTTTTGGGTATAGCTTATCGAAGTATAGTTTTGGTTCACCATCGATATATTTGATGAAAAATCGATCAATCGAAGGAGCACAGGTTTCAATCGAGTTAATATGTAGATCATATTCTACATAGGCTACTAAATCAATTGCTTCATTTCCCTTTGCAACATGAACTACAATATTATCATAAGACTCGATGTACTCAACTTTACGTGCAGTTACATTAATATCCATGGAATCAGCGTCCACAGTGATAGAGTCATAGAGTTTTTTATCTACTTTAAGCTGAGATTTATAGTATTTTTTGATTAACTCATTAATTTCTTTATCTGTATTGATGGTTAAGAAGGTGTTTTCTTCTGGAATCTGTGTTGGTTCTTGCTCCACATAACTATCGATTGCTAAGTTCTCTTGTGACCGGCTCTCAGCGATGTCTGTGCTTGCTTCTTTTAATTGATTTTCTAGATCCTTCTTAGGAGTTTTTGGCAACTGCATTGCAGTTGTTACTGTGACTATCGTCGTTAATGCTAATGCAGCCAGTGCAATGTATAATTTTTTGTTATTCTTCATGGATATCTCCTTTTATTGTACTTTGAAATACGAATGTCGCTAAACGTAGCTTAATCTCACGATTCCGAAAGGATTGGAATCGTGAGATTTTTTAAATGTAAGTTCGTAAGAAATGGGGAATTTATTAGTGCTGTTCTCACATTACTTTAGTTAATAATCCTTCTCGCATAGAGAGGAGTTCTGTAGTTCCAACGGTTTGTCTTAATTCCGTCCTTATAGTTACTTGCATGCACTACACGGCCATCTCCAGTGTAGAGTGCAACGTGATTAACACGGCCACTTCTATCGCCATAAAATAGTAAATCTCCTGCTTGCAAATTACTATAGCTTGGTGTAATAGAACGACCGGCACCTCTAGCCTGTTCACGGGACGTTCTTGGAATACTATAACCAAAATTTTTATAGACCGCTAATACAAAACCAGAACAGTCAGCTCCATTGGTAAGGCTTGTTCCACCCCAACGATATGGATTCCCAACAAACTGAAGAGCGAAGCTTGCAATTTTATTACCTAGGCTTGTATTTTGGGAAGAGCCTGAATTGGTAGAACCTGAACTTCCTGAGTTTGAGGAATTAGAGGAACTGTTTGAATTAGAGGAGCTGTTTGAGTTAGAAGAGCTGCTTGAACCTGAAGATGAATTTCCAGAAGAATAGCTTGGGCGTTGTGTTTGTGCAAGTGCCTCTTTTCTAGCAGCTTCTTCTGCAGCTATTTTCGCTTCCTCTTCTTCTTTGCTGATAGCCTTTTTATACTGGTAGGTGACATCAACATAGTCCTTGTGTACAAAACCAGTTTCTTTCACTCCATTATTCTCACTTAAGAGAATTTCAAACCAATCATCATATTCCTTTACAATTTCTTTTTGCTCATGCTGTCCAATTTGTACTTTTATCTTTGCATCTGTACTCATGCGTTCGCGTACATTTAATGTCACACAAGTAGCTTTTATCTTCTTTGTAATTGTTTCTTTCTCAAATTTAGCCGCACCTTTGTCATCATAAACGAGATAATCATTTAAGACGTATCCTACCACGGTACCAGATTTGATTTTTGTCCAGTTTTGTCCTTTTACTAACACTTGAGCCATTGCTCCACGGTGTAGTTTCCCTACAATATCAGAATCAGTATTCCAGCTGCTTCGTATGTTTACATAGTCTTCCGTATTAGAAAATGCGAGACCATCATATGGAGAAACACGATCTAATGCTTCTAGACGTTCTCCATCAACAAGAATCGGAGTTGTTATGTTTGATATGGATATTCCGGATTCTGATAATCGTTCCTTGTAATAGCTTTCCACAGCATGCCCCATTCCTCCGACAGATGTTTCATCTGTTAATGCAGCATCTGCTTTTACTATGCTTAAGTTCATTCCTGCTACGAAAATAGATGTTGTCATAGCAATCCTTAGTGCTCCGGTTAATTTCATAAGTACCTCCAAAAATATTGCATTTGTTAAATAAATGTTACATAATTGTTACATCTTATAATACCTATGCTTGTTCCAAAAATCAACAGGTATTAATTTCTAAGGATGGTATAGATAGTTAATACCTATGTTTTACTGGTATTATTAATAAACGTAAAAAAAACGTTCTGTGCACTAAGTGAAGTGTCCAAAACGTTTTTATAAACAAATCCGATATAAAACTTAACAGTTATTACATGTTTATGACAACTGGAAATCATAAAGTAATTAATGTGAATTAGGAATCCTAAAACAGCAACTCAAGGAGTTCTTAAAGTTACAAATCTGAGATTGTAACTGTTTTGTAGAATGATAAAGTGCTATCTTTTGGTTAAAGTTATCGTCTAGATCCTTGAAGAGAAGTTCCCTATAATTCGGAATTGGATCAGTGCTTTGTGATACTTTAGAATCCACTAGGAAAGAGTAGCAGGAAGTTAGGAAATCCTCACTAAGTTTACTATGGTAGGAGCGTATGGTTGGAATGATTTCATTCATCCCTAGGTACAATCTTTGAGAGAAATTCTCTAAATGTATCCCAGTTTGGCTTGTTACAAATAAATCAATAATAGGAATTGAGTTGCTTTTCATATTATATTCCATATATTGCTCCAACTGTAAGATTCTATCATTATGTAGCCCGAGGAAAGAGTCATCAAAAGGTAAAAAGGCTGGCATGGAGATATCGTATATATTATGTATCCATAAGCTACCATCTTTTTCTATTAGAAGACTGGTTCCATCAGGAATTTTAAAACTACATTGTTCGATGTAAAAAATCCCTTGCTTTGATAGAATGATATGATCAAACAGCACTACTTTTCCATTTAGATTTAATCGTATCTGTGGTAGATGCTTTATTTTATTGCCAAATAAGGAAAGTATTTGACTCATTCTATCATTGTCTTCTATTTTCTGTTGTAGTATTTCACAGTCATGATAAAGTTGGTCAATGCGATGTTTGATAAGTTTTCGGTTATCGCAAAGTTTTTTTAGCGGAAGATTGAATTCTGTTTCATAGCGTTGTGATAATTCGAAGAACGTCTTACTTTCTATTTTACATTGCGTATAAAGTGATTGGATACTTTCGTAGTGTTCCACCGTTTCGGAAAGTAATTCCGATTCAAGATGCCCCTCGATAGCACTGTGTTCATCTTTCCACCTGGTTAGCTTGTCTTTTATATAAGCATAATAAATAAGACTCTCCTCTTGTGTTAAAAATAATGTTTGATTGTTTGAGGTTAATTTCTCAGAGAGCGCATGAAGAAGTGATTGATCAGTTCCATAAGAGTTTAATTCTTGGAAAATTTCTTCTGCGTCCTTTGTAACTTTAGGTTCTGTAGAAATTGCAAGTAAGTTTTGTGAAACTATATCTTGATCTTCCGCGGGCATATGAAAAAAATCATGTGATAAAAAATACCCGCTTTCTAATTTATGTATGAATTGAATGGTTGGAAGGATATCTTTCTTTTCATAAAAGTCCTTGTAGTTTGCCATTCTTAACTTGTTTAGAATAATAGCAATGATGTGCAAAAGCACACGTAAAAGTAGTAGTACTACCGTGGTGCATAGAAAGAATGTCAGGAAGAGAATAGGGACTTTTCCCGTCGTGATTTTATTTAATAGGTTTGTAACACCGAATAGTCTATCTTCAAACATACTTGGATTATTGAAAAAACTAAGGTAGAGAATAGTTTTAACAATAAGAGAGATAGCCTCTGGAATTAAGTGTATTCCCTTAATAATCTGTTGAAACCGTAGATGCCATAGTTTATAGACTAGATTGCATTTGATAAGTGAATACGGCAGTAAATAAGATAAGGTGATACCATAAGTTAAAGTTATGCTGGTATTTAAAAGGTAACGATTGGTTATCAGTGTATAGAGTAAAATAGTTGGGACGACACTGAGAAGATAAATAATTATTGTGGAAATAGTATAATATAATATTTTTCTTGAGTTTTCTACCATTGTCTCATAAGTAGTTTTCTCTTTCGAATGATAACAGGAAAAACACAATCCCTGTGATTGTACGATATGGTTTTTATGGCATTTATTGCAAATAGTAGCCGTCATATTAACCCCCTCCCCGAAAAACAACATAGACAAACAAGGTTAGATTCTGTATAGTTAGTTATACTAAATCTATTATACAATAGGAAAAAAGCTATGTCATGTAAAATATTACTAATTTTATAAGGAGAAAGTAAAAGAATTCTCGTTATCATAGTTATTATAATTATCATTGTAGAAAGGAAAAGCTTTTATATGAATATTCAGATATTTGGCAAGTCAAAATGTTTTGATACGAAAAAGGCCGAAAGATATTTTAAAGAAAGAGGAGTAAAGTACCAATCGGTTGATATCTTAAGCAAAGGATTAAGTAAGGGCGAGTTTCATAGTGTATGTAATGCTCTTGGTGGATTTGAAGCTATCATTGATAAGTCTGCAAAAGATTATTGCATGATTCAGTATCTATCCTCTGAAGATCAAGTGGAAAAACTTATGGAGATGCCAAAATTTTACAAAACTCCGATAGTACGTAATGGTTCTAAGGCAACCGTAGGCTTTTGCCCGGAAATCTGGAAAACATGGGATTAGAGTAATGTGAGAAGAACTTGCACGAAACGAAAAATGAATGGAATGCTAACGTAGTGTAAAATTCATGAAATATGATGATTACCTAGGCTAGAAAGGATGACACATGAAAAAAAATTTCTTGATTAAATTAGTGCTCGCTTTGATAGGAATTTTATTTATTGGAGTTGGGGTCGGGTTTAATGCTTCGTCTTTGTTCGGAAATGATCCTATTGCCTTACTTTATGATGGTGTTAGAAATGCTCTTTCCCTACCAGTTACACGACTTGGGTTGATATCGAATGTTGTAAATTATGCCATCATTATTTTACTATTTTTTATCGGAAGACATTATGTGAATATTGGTACAGCAGTGTATATTCTGCCGTTTGGTACTTTTGTTAATCTTGGTACCTTTTTATTTCCTAAGATATTTGTTACCGATACAGTACTTAACCGAGGAATCGGAGCTTTTATTGGATGCTTATTAATCTACGTGGGCGTATCCATCTATATTACGGTAGACATCGGTTTGGATCCCTTTACTGGTCTGGTAATGACAATCAATGACCATCTTCCATGGGGATTTGGAAAAACTAAAATATGCTTTGATTTCATTCTGATTATACTAGGCTTCTTACTTGGAGGTAAACTAGGTATGATTACCCTAATTACCGCTTTAACAGCGGGGCCTAGTATTCAGTATTTTACTAAGTTATTGAAAAGATTATCACATAAAATGAATTTATAAAATTGCAACTAAAAATACCGAAACCAATAAGAAAGAGAAGACTAATGGAATAACTCATTAGCCTTCTCTTTTAACTGTTCGCATAAAGTAAAGTCACTTAAGTACCAGATATCATTAATGCAAACATATGGTGATTGAATGGAAATGGTAATTTCTATGTCGTCATTGCTTTGTAAAGTATACTGGACTAAACTCTCATCAAAATTCATAGGATTTAAAATTTTTTGATGAAGAGGAAGACTCTGTAGTGTTGTTATGAGTTGATTTAAGTCCTTCGTATCATCAATCCGTATAATATCACCAGGCAGTAGGGACAATAAGGTGATGGACTTTATATCTGCTACCTGAATTGCCGTCAAACTAATATCCTTTGTACGAGAACAGGAAGCTAATAAAGTAGTAAACAAGAGGGAGAGTAATAATAGAGTCTTTTGCTTCATGTCATTAACAACCTTTCCTTTCTTTCATTCGAGTTCAAGATAGTCGAATATTATGTATGGGGATAGTCCGACCTCTACCTATAGAGATTAGACGAGAATACCTGGAAAAAAGTTTCAATCAAAAACGAAATTGTGTAAGGGAATTGTACAAGCATTTGTATTAGATGGTATTGAAATTTTATATTTTATCAATAAGAAAATGGAGACATTTATACACTATATAAAAAAAGCTGTCCTAAAATCTTATTAGGACAGCTAACTATAAAAAGATTTAAATGTAGAAAAGAGCTAATCTTGAAGTGACATCTTTTTTACTTGCTCAAATGCATTCTTCACCATAGGAAGAGATAGGATTGCCATAGTCGCAATACCCTCAGCATAGATATAAGCTCCATTATAAACAATAGAGTATAGGAGTGGATTCCAACCCTCCCAAGCGTATGCACCAAAGAAAATGTATCCGGATAACGTTGCAAATATCCACCTTCCTGTAATACCAACAAGATAACCTTTTAACAATCCGTTCTTGCTTTTGCAGAAGAGACCAGATAATCCAAGGGCACCAAAGGCAAGAGGATAGTCTACAAGAACCTGAGCAGGGTGATAAATATATGGTTTTATTATAAACTGTAGGATACCGTAAGCAACTGCTACAATAATACTTGTCTTTGCACCATAAAGATAACCAATTAAACATATAAATAGCATACTAAATAAGGTAACAGAGCCACCAAATGGAAAAGAATATACTTCAAGGTAAGAAGTCACAAGTGCTAATGCCATTGCTATAGCACAAAAAACTAATTGCTTTGTTGGTATTTTCTTTGTATTTTTATTTTTAGCGAATAAAGCAGCGACGATTACCAAGGTGAAAAGTAATACAATGAGTAACACATAACTAAGAGTTGTTAAACCGTATTCACCATCGACGGATGTAATGAATAAATCGCGCATAAAAAAACCTCCTTAAGTTTCACGGTAAATTGTGATTGCTTCGGAGGACGTTTGGTGCTTCCTTACGCCAGTACTAACTGGATCAAGTAATAAGGGTCAGTAGATAAGTCTACTTCTCAGCCAAAGAGGCTCCCCTAGCAATACAATATACGGTTGTTATTTTCTATGTAATCAATGGAGTGCACAGTAGAGAAAATCGATTTTAAGTATACACCCTAAACGCATTTCCTTTTGATTCCATCGTTACTATAGCAAGATATTTCGTTAATGTCAAGTATAACTTAATAGAAGTTGGTTTATCAAACTTCTATTTATAATTTCTTAAATGTGCTTTTGTAGGAGACTTTTTTTACAATGGCACAATAGATCGAGGTTTCCATGAACTTATTTATTCTAGATGAGGATCTTAATAAAAGTATACAGTATCTCCCTGATAAGCATATTGTTAAAATGCCGGTAGAATCTGCGCAGATGTTGTGTGCTGCATTTTATGCACTGGAGTTTCCAATGGATGGTTTAAAGTTATATAAAGCAACTCATCTTATGCATCCTTGTACAATATGGGCTTATAGCTCTAAGGAAAACTGGTTATGGCTTCAGGAATATACAATTAAACTAGGGGAGGAATATAGTTATCGTTATGCAGGAAAACAACATAAATCAGTAGAGCTTATTAGGAATCTACCAGTTCCCGTAGATAATTCGAAAGGTTTACTACCTTTTGTTAAGTGCGTTCCAGAGGAATTAAAAAATCTTAATTTAATTGAAGCATATCGTCAATTTTTCATTCAATACAAAGGGCATTTAAAACAATATACCAAAAGAGAGGTTCCTGACTGGTGGAGATAATCAGCAAACTTCTTTATGATAAGCTCTCACCTCACTTGGACGAATATGATAATATTTTTTATATAATCGACTAAAGTATAAGGCATCGTCATATCCAACCTTTGCGGCAGCTAGTTGAACAGAGTCACCTTGCTTTAAAAGCTCGGTGGCTTTTTCTAGTCTTAGTTGGATAAGGTATTCAATCGGTCGAATTCCTAGGTGTTTATAAAACAGATGAGATAACTGTGCAGGAGCCTTCCCAAAGTAAGTCGCTAACTCTTTCAAGGTGATTGTAGTAGGGAGTTTTTCTTTCATATAATTACATAAGCTTTCGATAAATTGCTGCTCTGATGTATCTGGTTGATGAAAGACAGTATTCAAAAGTTTACGCATCTCTAATTCTAGGGTCAAGGTATGGTAATGATGGTTTGATGTGATCCGTTCCATCATTTTTTTTAACATAGTATGAGTTTTTTTCGCTTCCAATAACTTAATGTGAAACGAATTAGGAATACACTCTTTGGAAGACATGGTAGAGTTACCAATCGTATAGGAGAGTAATAAAAATTCAAAATCCACCTGATCCAATGAAAAAAGGTGGAGAGAGCTTCCGCTTTCTATATGTTGCACATAACTCGAGGTAAGATAAGTTGTGGATTGTTCATCGATGGTTAATTGTGCGCGACCTTTTATCGGAAACAAAAATCCACCCTGTGAAAATTTGCAATGAAGTGCTTCTGTACTAGTTACTGTAACCTGAATCAAGTTAATATTTTTTAATGCCTGGTTTTGAAATAGTGATGAAATGCCACGCATTTTCTCTATCATAGTAAAATCCTTTCTAAAAAAGTTCTAAGTGCTTCTAATAATGAAAGTCATTATCATTTGAGTGATTTTAGTTTATCATAATTTTTAAGATTTGTCCATAGATTAAAAATTGTCCATTCAACCAGAATAATTTCCTTGCTATACTTCCAACAATCAATGAAGAACAAGAACGTCAGGAGAAAAGCAGTGAAGAAAAGAAATGTTTTTATCATTATATTAATAATTGCATCCATTATTTCTGTCATGCTTGGAGCACAAGATTTTTCCCTTAAAAAAGCGTTGGTAATAGGATCTGCGGATTATCAATTGTTAATCTATAGTCGAATACCCAGACTTTTAGCAGTCTTGGTAACAGGAGCCGGTCTTAGTATCTCCGGTAAAATCATGCAGACGATGACGGGGAATCGATTTGTTTCACCAACGACGGCAGGAACGATGGAATGGTGTAAGTTTGGTATCTTATTATCCATCTTATTTTTTGGTGGACAGTCAATGATGATGAAAATGATGTTTGCATTTATTATCGCATTACTCGGAAGCCTTTTATTTGTACAGCTTCTTCAAAGAATTCCATTGAAAAGTCCCGTGATGGTACCCTTGATTGGATTGATGCTAGGTAATGTGGTCAGTTCACTCACTGCCTATGTAGCGTTTCAATATGATTTGGTACAAAACATATCATCCTGGTTACAAGGAAACTTCTCTTTGGTGGTAAAAGGAAGATATGAATTGCTTTATTTAGGAATTCCATTCGTTATTTTAGCTTATCTCTATGCGAAAAAGTTTACGATTGCTGGGATGGGTGAGAGTTTTGCAAAGAACCTAGGGCTAAATTATAAGTTTATCACAATTGTTGGGTTTGTAATAGTAGCATTCCTTGCTTCTATTATTACGGTATCCGTGGGGAGTATCGCCTTCTTAGGTCTAATTATTCCAAACATTATCTCAATTTATTTTGGTGATGACTTAAAGCATACCTTATTCGATACTGCCTTGCTTGGTGGAATCTTCTTATTATTCTGTGATATTTTAAGCAGAATTATCGTTTACCCTTATGAGGTTTCTGTAAGTGTAATTGTTAGCGTCTTAGGTGGAGCAATCTTTTTATTCCTGTTATTTCAAAAGAATAAGGAGGGAGGTACCGTATGAGAGTTAAGTCATTATCTAAAGAGAAAAGGAGTATCTTGATTTTAATCTTAATTGTTGCAATACTTACTTCCCTTTTTCTTTTCTTAGGTTTAACAGGGAAGAATATCAATTATTTTTTCCCGAGAAGATTACGTAAAGTATTAGCAGTATTTTTAGCAAGTTATTGTGTTGGATACTCTTCGGTATCCTTTCAGACGATTACGAACAACAAGATTTTAACTCCAAGTATCATTGGTCTGGATTCCTTGTACTTATTCTTACAAACAATCATTGTATTTTTCTTTGGTAATGCGGGTGTCAGTAAATTAACAGGTCTTCCTAATTACTTATTATCGATTGGATTAATGGTACTTTGCTCCTTCTTTCTTTTTTTTGGTATGTTTAAAGGAAACAGCAAAAATCTTTATTTTATGGTACTAGCTGGGACTATTTTCGGAGGTTTATTTTCCGGGCTGGCTTCTTTTATGCAGGTATTAATGGATCCAAATGAATTTTCGCTTGTTCAAGGGAAGATGTTTGCTAGCTTTAATCAGATGAATACGGATTTATTGTCAATCAGTATTGTGATTGTGGCTGTAATTGCTTTCTTGGCAAGAAGAGATTTCTCAAAACTGAATGCGCTAGGACTTGGTCAAGCACAAGCAATCAGTTTGGGTGTTCCCTACCGAAGAACAGTATTTAGAACATTAATGTATATTGCAATTTTAACAGCAGTTTCTACAGCACTCGTCGGGCCAATAACCTTTCTTGGTATCTTAGTTGTTAGTATAGCTAGGAATTTAGTTTCTACGTATCGCCATGAAATCAGAGTTCCGATTGCGGTATTATTAGGAGCACTTGCCCTACTTGGAGGATTACTATTTGTAGAACGTATTTTGCATCACTCGACTCAGATTAGTGTTGTTATTAATTTTATTGGTGGATGCTACTTTATTTATCTCGTGCTAAAGGAGGGAAAATCATGATAAAGACAAGAGGATTATCAAAAGTTTATGGAAATAAAAAAGTGGTAGATGACATTTCCATTACATTACCTAAAAATAAGCTGATTGCTTTTGTAGGCAGTAATGGAGCAGGAAAGAGTACACTTTTATCCTTAATTGGGCGAACTTTAGATCGAAGCAGTGGAGATTGTTACATTGATGAGAAAGAGGTAAAAGATTGGAACAGTAGAGAGCTTGCCAAACGACTTTCTATCTTAAGCCAAACGAATCACTTAAATATTCGACTAACGGTACATGAGCTAGTACAGTTTGGACGTTTTCCTTATAGCCAAGGGCGTTTAACCAAAGAGGATGAGAAGAAAGTTTCGGAGGCGATATCTTACATGGGGATGGATGCCTTAAAGGATCGCTACTTGGATGAATTAAGTGGCGGACAGCGCCAGATGGCGTATATCGCAATGTTATTAGCACAAGATACGGAGTATGTGTTTTTAGATGAGCCACTCAATAATCTTGATATGAAACATTCCGTACAAATTATGAAAATCCTAACCAAGATGGTAAAAGAACTTGGGAAAACAGTTATGGTAGTAATTCATGATATAAACTTTGTATCTTGTTATGCAGACTACATTATTGCGATGAAGGATGGAGAAATTGTCGCGAATGGACCTAGTGATGAGGTGATGAAACCACAGATGCTAGAAAAAGTATTTGGTATGGAAATAAAGGTTGAGCAATTCGGTGGAAACAATATCTGCCTTTATTACACCTAAAAATTTAACCTCATCAGGAAAGTCTCCCGCTTCTGTAAGCAGGGGGGGAGGAATTGCCTGTTTAAAATGCTACGTAGTAACATCGAGGTAAAGCAAACCAACAGCACTATGGCTAGTGCGACTGAAGCATGGATAATAAATGGGTTATCATCCCATTGATTATAAAGAAAGAAAAGGAGGATATAATGTTTCCTACTTGAACATGGTCTTAGTAGTAAATTGAGGATGCTACATTTCTAAATCTGAGACATGTCTAAATAAAAGAGGGCTATCATTATAGAGAAACATTATAAAGCAAAATGAGAAAATTTAATTTTCATAAGAGTGTCTTATCTGGCGCTAAAAAGAAGGTTTTTGCAGGTATTTTATTAGGAGTGATGGCAACAAGTGTTTTAGCTGGTTGCGCTAAAAAACAGGGAGATACACCGGAAGATAATTCAAATAAGGGTGAGGAGAGCACAGCTTCTGTGACACCATCACCTGAAGTAGAAGAAACAAGCGTTTCCTTAACTCATCCACTCGGAACGGTAACTTTAGAAGGAGTGGCAGAGAAAGTAGTAGTATTTGATATGGGTGCATTAGATACACTTGATTCTCTTTCTTTTGATGGTGCACTTGCAGTACCACACGGAAATATACCAACTTATCTAAGTAAATATGATGAGAATACCGTAAATGCTGGAGGTCTATTCGAGCCAGATATGGAAGCTATTTTCACTTTTGAACCGGATGTCATAATTATTGGTGGTAGACAGGTTGATTATTATGAAGAATTGAATGAGATTGCTCCAACTATTTATGTTGAGCTTAATGCAGATTCTTACATGGAGGATTTTAAACGTAACACCGAAAATATTGCAAAGGCGATTGGAAAAGAAGAGGAAGCTAAGACTGCAATTGACGGTATTATGAATAAGGTCGAAGAAGTGAAGAAGATTACAAACAGTAGTGATAAAAAAGGCTTGATTATTATGACGAACGATGGTTCCTTAAGCGCATACGGTCTTGGCTCTCGCTTTGGGATTATCCATGATGTCCTTGAAGTTAAGCCAGCAGATGAAACAATTGAAGTTTCCAAGCATGGTATGGAAGCTAGTTATGAGTATCTTGCTAAAGTAGATCCTGATATCCTATTTGTAGTAGACCGTACTGTGATTGCAGGTGGCTCAACAACGGCTGATAAGACTCTTGATAATGAGTTAGTATTAGGAACAAAAGCTGCGAAAAATAATGCTATCATTACTCTTGATGCCGAATGCTGGTACTTATCGAGTGGTGGTATTAACTCCATGCAGGTTATGGTGTCGGAAGTAGAAGCGGCGATTAATAAATAATAGAGAATGAAATTATAGATAAGAAATTATGAGATAGGGAAATTAAAAGCTAAGTAATTTTTATTTATTTTCATAAATTAAAATTTTCAACCAAAACACTATGGGATGATAAATTCCCATAGTGTTTTGGTGAATCTAGGTATCATATAACAACCATCTAATGAATTGACCCTTTTTGTTAGACAAAAACTAACGAAAGTATTCACTTCATAGTTGTAGCTATGATTTGATAAGGTAGATTTTATAGAAGGTAATAATTAATTCTATTTTTCATAGATGGGGTCATGATTTATGGTGCTGACCTTACCAGTTTTTTTATAACCACAGAAACTCCAAAATTCACCTGCTTCATCTGAAGTAAGATAAATATGTTCTGCCCCTTTGTTATATAGTACCTTTTCGGCATAAGTAACTAATTTTGCCCCGAGGCCTTTTCCCCTCATACTACGATTAATGTAAATTTCTCGTAGAAATCCCCATCCTTCTCGTTCACACCAATCACTATCAGGATGATCGATTTGATAGCTGATAAAACCAACAGGCTTTCCGCAAACCAAAATCAAATCTAATGGGACTATCTCGGATAATGAACTCTCTGCTATTTTACTACATAACGCTTCCGCCTTACTATCTGTAATTTCAATATTAAAATCATTTCTAAAGTAAGTGCAGAACATTTCTTTAAAATCACACATATCACTATTGCAAAACGGACGAATATCAACACTTTCTATTATCATAACATACCTCCAAAAATTATTTAGAGGATTTCTAATGTGCAAACCCTCCATATACGCCTAAATACAAACTTAAATTCTTCATAAAACATCACCCTTTCTATAAGAGATTTTTACTACACAATAATAGAAAACAACTTTGTAATTGAATTAATAAAAGGACAAAGTGCCTACCATAATTATACAGAATCTTAAGCAGAATACTATTATTATTTAAACTTTATCAATGTGCTGAACAAATATTTAAAAAGGATGTTATCTAAACTAACGAAAGTGCTAGTCACCATTAAAGCTAGGAGATTCTAAAAAAACGAAAGCGGCATAAAAAATCTCCAACCACAGAAATAGTATGGTTGGAGATATAAAAATTTTATAGAGGGTTGGAAACTATTCCTCACCCATTAATGCTTCTAATTCCTTTCGAAGAACGGATTCTGAGATAGCACCCTGATAATAGTTTGCTACATTTCCATCTTTATCGATAAAAACTGTGGAAGGAATAGCAATGACACTATAGTAATAAGCACCTTCTTGATCTACATCAAAAAATACAGGAAATTCATATCCGTTATCTTCTATAAATTTACTGCCTTTCTTTATTGTTTCTTGGAATCCATCTACCATGTCAACCATGAGGAAATTCACATCGTCTTTTAAATCTAGATAAACTTTATTAAACTCTGGCATCTCGCTCTTACATGGACCACACCAACTAGCCCAGAAATTTAGAACGATTGGTTTCCCATAATAGTCGCTAAGTGAAACGGAATTTCCTTCGATATCCTGCATAGAAAAATCAATAGCAGGTTGCAATGTTGGTTCTGGAATAGCTGTAATAGTTGGTTCTAAAGAATTATCGGTATTATTTTCAGGATCTTTGGTCGGTGTATTATTATCTTGTTGACTTGCAACTTTTTTCTCTTCCTGATCTTCATAATATTTTGAGAGATTCTGATAAAGAACGGATGCTCCAACAATGAGAAGAACAAATACAGCCAGAATCCATAGTACTTTTTTATTTTTCATAAATCCTCCTTGATTTAGTTATTTTTATATAATTATGCGGTAACTTGTTATAATTCATATTTATAATCTGATGAGTTATAGACTTAAAGTTATGAATCAATTTCGATAAAGTTTGCCATGTAAATGGTCAGGAATCTAGGTATTTACTATACTAGATTTAAAAAACTATTGTAAAAAAGAAAAGAAAGCACTATAAGCACCAGTTAAGAACAGAATACCCATTAGTATTAATAGCCCTGCTGAGATATAGGATATTTTTCTTGAATTTCTCTTTAAGAAATCAAAGGTAGACTTTAATTGATCAATTAATAATGCACTTAATAAAAATGGTAATCCAAGACCAAGTGCATACATAAGCAACATTATAATGCCTTTCACTGTACTTCCAGTTTGTGCAGCCATAACAAGGGCAGAACCAAGGAAGGCACCTACACAAGGAGTCCAACCAATAGAAAAGATAATGCCAAAGAGGAAGGCAGCAACGGATTGATTCTTAGTTCTAGATAGCTTATGATTACTCATTCCACGAAAGAACGGAATTTTTACAATTCCTAAAAAGCTAAGTCCAAGTAAAATCAAAAACACTCCCGATATAATATTAATTGCTCCTTGGTATCGGATAAGAAACCTACCGAGTGTTCCAGCAAATGCTCCCATAAGGACAAATGTTGTGGAAAAACCGGAGATAAACAAAAGGGCGTTTTTTAGGGTACCGTATTTGGTCCGAGTATCAGGTTGCCCTGCGATATAAGTAAGATAAAGCGGCAACATAGGTAGTAAACATGGGGAAATAAAAGTGATAATACCTTCTAAAAAGGATATAATATACTGCATAATTCTCCTTTCATCTTTTGATTTCATTTTCATAACAAGATAATATTTGTGAAGCATACTTTTTCTTGTTTGCTAGGTGCAGTTTCTTTATTTTACACGATTGTTTACCTAGTGTAAATCATTCTACCAGAATTCCTATTAATTTACTGTGATTAAGTCACATACGAATCTATAGTGCTTTGATAAAATAAATCACAGAGTTATAATAAATAAGGAGTGATTTTATGAATATGAAAATAAGTTCCCCTTTGCGAAAAGGAATTATCTATACGTTGCTTATGGTGACAGGAGCAATGATACTAACGGGTTGTTCGATAACCCAAGGAGCATCAAAGGAGGAGACAGACGTGGAGCAACAGACCTATACAGAGATTACACAGAAGGAAGCAAAAGAAATGATGGATTCTAAGGAGGAGCTAGTCATCTTAGATGTTCGTACGGAAGAGGAATATTTGGAAGGTCATATCGAGAATGCAATTCTTTTGCCAGTGGATGAAATCTCAAACCGTGCAGGGGAAATACTACCGGATAAGGATAAAAAGATATTAGTTTACTGTCGCAGTGGGCGAAGAAGTAAGCTAGCAAGTGAAGAGCTAGTTAAGCTAGGGTATACGAATGTTTATGAGTTTGGTGGAATTATTGACTGGAAATATGAGATTGTAAATTAAGATAATTTTCTATCATAAGGTTGTTGCATAAAGAGATTGCAGCAACCTTACTTCATGATAAAAAGTTCGTAAAGAGTGTTTTTCTTGTTTTAGTAATAGGGAACGATTTAGTTCAAAGGCATAGCATCGAGATGAAAGACACCGATCTCTTTATAGTGGTCGATTTTATATTCAATGGTAGAAAGGCTTCGATTTAATAAGTTAATTTGCTCTAGGATATAGACTTTATGTAATTGAAGCATCTCTTTCCTTTGCTCACAGGTTTCTTCTCCATTTAAACATAAGAACATAAATTCTTTGATTTTTTCTATGGACATTCCGGAGTTTTTTAAACAGCAGATGAGACCAAGCCATTGAATATCATTTTCGGAAAAAGAACGTTTTCCGTTTTCTTCTCTTTTTAGCAGTGGTAGTAGACCTTCTCGGTCATAATAGCGTATGGTATGCTCAGATAGACCGGTTTGTTCGGAGACTTGCTTGATACTATAGCTCATTTGATATCCCTTTCTTTTTTATTTACATAGGAAGTGAGACAGTGAAATCGTCACTTATATTTTACATTCTGTAATAATGCCCATGTATTTTTAATCTATATGCCTGTTGAAATGGCTTCTTAATCATTATATCACATTCGAGGAAAAAGAGAGAAAGAAATGTATAAAAAAGAGGTAAAGTGACGGTGACTTAATCACAGATAAATTATTTGAACTGATCTATAATGTAATCAGAAACAACAAAATGATTCTTGTGAAAGGCAATTGCTTAACAGATTCCTATAACAATTTAAATAAGAAATAAAAGGGAGGTCTAACTATGGACGTATTACATGTAACAAAGGAAAATTATAAAGAAGAAGTATTAGAGGAAGATAAGGTTGTATTACTTGATTTTTGGGCACCTTGGTGTGGACCATGTAAGATGTTATCACCAGTGATTGATGAAATCGCAAAGGAAGAAGAAAATATTAAAGTCTGCAAAATCAATGTAGATGAACAGTCAGAACTAGCAAGTGCATATCGTGTAATGAGCATTCCAACATTAGCAGTAATGCAAAAAGGTAATTTGGTTGCTAGTAGTGTAGGATTTAAATCGAAGAAGGATATCTTAAAGATGCTTCCAGCACAATAAGAGATTTAAACCCTGAAAGAATATGTTGATAATCAAACTTCATAAATTAGAAAGCGAGGAGAATCTATTTACCTCATGGAAAGCATTTCAGCTTTCATAAGGTACGAACGATTTCTCCTCGCTCTTTCATCAAAGGAATAATGGTAATTAAAGAATACATTTTAACTTCTTTTTATCAAGAATTTCAATACCGCCTCTTGTGAGAGATACAATACCATCTTCCTCAAAATGTTTTAACATACGAGAAACAACTTCTCTGGCACTTCCAATGTATTTTGCTATCTGTGCATGGGTTAATGGAATCATATCCTTTTTTTGCTTTAAAGATTCATCTAATAAAAATACAGCCAAACGTTTGTCAAAGCTCATAAATAAAATCTGTTCCATCGTCCACATAACATCGGAAAATCGATCAATCGTGGTTCGATAAGAAAAATTCTCAACATAGATGTTTTGGTTCATTAGTTTTTGAAATGCACACGACTTAATCAAGTAAGCATCCGTATCGGATTCCGCTTGTATGTTAACATCAAATGTAATATTTTTAAGTACACAGGAAGCAGAGAGTACACAAACATCTCCGTCGGATAGGCGATATAAGGTGATATCCTTACCTTGCTCAGAAAGCATATGTGCTCGCAAGGTTCCTTTTTTTACAATTAAAACACCAAGGCATTCTGCACTATTATTATAGATTATGGTATCTTTTTGAAATGTTACCGGGGAAGTCTGATTCAAAAAGATGTCCATCTCTTCCTTTGTCAATTTAGGTATGAATGATAGCTTGGAACCTAAATATTCTAAGTCTTCTTGTGTTATCATAATCCCTCCCAATTTTGTCTAACAAATTTATCATATATGAAAAACTTGTTAGGAATATTTGCATTATAACATAAATTAGAGATATAAAATAGTAATATTCTGTGAATTTTATGTTAACGCTCCTTGAAACAGAATCTGCAATGATAAGATTTTGTTAAGAATCATTCTCTTAACTTGTTGTATATGCAAAACTGTGATATAAAATGCATGGATTGTTAAGATGGGGGAAGTTGTGAAAAATTTCCGAACATTGCGAGTTTTGGTTTACATAATGATAGTTAGTGTTATATTATAGAAACAAAATGCGTATTTCTATAATCGATTTACGGTGTAAATTACGCACCTTTTATCAGAATCTGCTTCGCATCTTCTGATAAGTTTATATAATATAAAATATTTTCTTAAATTGCGTGGTACGCTTGACAGAAGAGATGGAGGATTATGATGAGGAAAACAAAAATTGTTTGTACCTTAGGCCCGGCAACCGATGACGACGAAGTATTGCGTCAGCTAATGATTGAGGGCATGGATGTTGCCAGATTTAATTTTTCGCATGGAGATCATGCACAGCATAAAAGAAACTATGAACGTATTCATAGACTTCGTACGGAACTAAAATTACCAATTGCTACATTACTTGATACAAAAGGACCAGAAATTCGAATTGGTAACTTTGAAAGTGGTAAAATTGAATTGAAAAAGGGTCAGATATTTACCCTAACGACAAATGATATTGTCGGCGATGAAACACAGGTTTCCATTACATATAAAAACTTAATACGTGACATAAAAAATGGAGTTAAAATACTGATCGATGACGGTCTTATAGAGCTTAAAGTATTTAATATCACAGATACCGATATTATTTGTGAAGTTCTAAATGGAGGGACGATTTCTAATCATAAGGGAGTCAATGTACCTGGGGTAGAATTATCCATGCCATTTATTAGCAAACGGGATTATGAGGATATTGTATTTGGTATCGGTCAGGGATTTGATTTTATTGCAGCTTCTTTTACAAGATGTGCAGATGATATTATCCAAATTCGTAAAATATTGAATGAGTATAACTGTAATACGGTCAATATTATCGCAAAAATTGAGAATCTCCAAGGGGTCAATAATATTGATGAGATTATTCGTGTTTCTGATGGCATTATGGTTGCACGAGGCGATATGGGTGTTGAAATTCCTTTAGAGGAAGTTCCTGTGATTCAAAAAATGATCATTAAAAAAGTTTACAATGCTGAGAAGCAAGTAATCACAGCAACACAGATGCTTGATTCTATGATGAAAAATCCAAGACCAACCAGAGCTGAGACTACCGATGTTGCGAATGCGATATACGATGGAACCAGTGCAATTATGTTATCTGGTGAAACAGCTGCGGGATTATATCCAGTAGAAGCCCTAAAGACAATGGTTAAGATTGCAAAACGTACCGAAGCAGATATTGATTATGCATCAAGATTTAAAAAGAGAGATAGTCTAACCAATCCAGATGTCACCAATGCAATCTCCCATGCGACTTGTACAACTGCGATAGACCTAAATGCAGCAGCGATTATAACCGTAACAAAATCTGGTAAGACAGCAAGAATGATCTCAAAGTTTCGTCCGCCATGCTCCATCATAGCATGTACTACTTACGAACATGTTTGCCGTCAGATGAATCTTTCCTGGGGTGTGATACCTCTTTTGATCGAAGAAGAAATAGATGCGAATACATTATTTGAACACGCAGTAGAAGCAGCAGAAAATGCAGGTTACGTTAAATCAGGCGAATTAGCTGTCATTACTGCTGGAGTTCCACTTGGAATTTCCGGTACCACCAATCTTATCAAGGTTCAAGTAGTGGGGCATATCTTAGTCAAAGGAAGAGGATTGATAGACCGTGAAGTATGCTCAAGTCTTTGTGTATGTAAGGATGTGAAGGAGTTAAGAGAAACATTTAATACAGGAGATATTATTGTAATACCAGAGACAAATAACGAGATGATGGAACAATTAAAGCAGGCAGCAGGCATCATCGTTGAGCAAGAAGGCATTAATTCACATGCATCCATTGTGGGACTGAGCCTGGACATCCCTGTAATTCTTGGAGCTGAGAATGCTACACAGATATTGCGTACTGGTTCGATTGTAACGATGGATGGAAAAAAGGGAATTGTTTCTTGTAATAGATAGAGGTAACTAACAAAAAGGATGCTGTAAAACTTAGTTTTGCAGCATCCTTTTTGATACTTCAAAGTCTACTAAATGGAATAGTTGTCACTCAGGTTACTATCTTGGATGATTTTATAAGATATTTTTTTTGATTTAGAATATATTGACTTAAGAAACAAATATTGTAAAATATAATATAAATATATTTTCATGGATATGCATTAACCTCTTATCATCATACCTATGATAAAGCTAGGATTAACTCAAGGATTTGGTGCGGATACCTCTAATATTGGATTAAAAAGAATATGGTTTTCAAGCTGTAGCTCAAGAAGAATAAATATTGTAAAAAATATTTTGCCATTTAATAAAAGGTAGAAGGTAATAGAATGAA
>ERZ791922.561-NODE-561-length-21667-cov-3.762215_pt1 | contig 21667 bp, 16 predicted proteins | sample MGYA00510134_ERZ791922 | MGnify/ENA primary metagenome ERZ791922 (study PRJEB30046, sample SAMN00792101) | human gut metagenome | study: EMG produced TPA metagenomics assembly of the A metagenome-wide association study of gut microbiota in type 2...
TTTCGCTCGTATGCCTCTCGGAATTTTTCTGCAGCTACTTTAAAAGCACCAGTTCTCGTATCTAAGACTCCCAAATTATGAAGGATATCTCCATATTCTTCACTAGTTAACTCCGTAAACTCCCTACTATTTAAAATAGCCATGTATACTTTTCTCGCTTCTTTATACTGATGATGGGAGATACAATAATCCGCTTGTCTTTTTTTTCTTTGTACTGGAGTTAATCGAAATAAAATATCAATTTCAGCAAGTAGTTGATTTATCTCGTTCTTATCATATAAGTCACAACTACAAAGAATACTAACTACTAGATCCTTAATACCAGCTTTCTTTCGCAGCAATTCCTCAAGAAAATCTGCCCTCTCTTTTAGGCCTAATTCTTCTCTAATAAAGACGATTAACTCCTGATTAAATAGTTCCTCACTAATCGTTTCCAGATTATGACAGATATAGTAGCAAAGCTCTTCAATCGTATAGACTAGAGTACCTGTTAGCTTGAAACAATATGGTTCTTTTGCCGTATTCCCTGTACAAAGAATTAATTTTCCCATCGCTATCCTCCTGTCTATAAGGTAAGCATTTGCTCCCAAATACGATAATTTGTCTCATAAAAAACGCCAAATCCAACATCACGAACAGTAACAAGCGCTGTCAATCGATCTATAAAGTGAACCGTTATCGAAAGACGAATCGTCTTATTTTCTCTCTCTAAGAGTCCGTCCAATGATAGTACCTCATGAAGTGGCTCCCTATTTAAAAGATTGGTTACTGTAAAAGATAATTCCTTCGTCTGATCAAGTATAACTGTAACTGTTTTGTTTGCTTTCCACCATGGAGTTCCCGCTTTTACCATTACATAATCTATTTCTTTTGCATTCTCATATAGTCGTAAAGAGATAGTAGATGTAATCATCTCGTCACTAAGGAATAAATAATTTGAGAAGCTATCATCAATAAATCCCTTTGCAGCTAAGCATGCTCCCTTTGCATATAAATTCTGTCCTATAAAAACACGGCGTGATTTACTTAAACGAATTAACACCTCACGAATCCAGTTTCCTTCAAATCCCTTTCCTGTTACAAACACAGCACTTGTTAAACGTTTATACAACACTTGATTGATTAACTTTTCCAGACGGTACACAACACGCTCTAGCGGTTCTTGTTCTAATAGCTCTGGTGTCAGTTCATTACTTAAATCCATACGATTCACAATGATGGCGTATGGCTGCATTCTTCGATTAACGGTTAGATTATAATAAAACAATCCTGTTTCATCGTAAGTAAACAATGAAACATCATGTGCCCAAATTTCCGCCTTCTGGCTAAGTACATAATACATATAGCTTTGCACTTGACTTATAATATGTACCCTACACTTAAGAAGCCCTAATTCCTCTAAGCTTTGATAAATAAGTTCTGTCATGGTCGGTGTAAGATTAGGTACGGTAATTACTAACTTTTGTATGCTGCTATTTAGAAACTGTTGCCTTACTACCATGAATGCTCTTTTAAAAAACTTCGTGAGTAGCATTTCCGGGGTGAAGGTTGCTCCGTAAACTGTTACACTTTCCTTGTTTTCTGCTTTATGAAGTAAATTATCAATTAAGGCTGCCCCCCCAAGATCAAAAAGACGCAGTGCCTCTTCCCCTATCATCCATTCCTTTGTGGATTCCTTGACTGCTAAGCAGGTAGGAAACAATGGATTGGATTGGTTTGGTGTCATAAAAATAGGAATAGCATCTTGGTTCTGCATCTGATAATAATAAATTTGTGAGGTTTCATTGGTAATCTCAAAACCAAGTAATAATTGTTTTCCTTCCCCCATGGTTTCCTCCTCTCTCTAGTGAATAGGTCCGAATAATGTATCAATTGTATATTTTTGCTTTATATAAGTATCTAAAAGTTGCAAAACAGTTGCCTCATCCTTTAACTCTCTCGCTTCGATAATATGATTTAGCCACGTATAACAGTTTTCTTTCGTTGTCTCTTCTTCAAGATTTCCAACTAAAGTTTTACTTTCTGTTATCTCTTCTCCTTGTTCTGTAATTTCTGTAATATAATACTGCAATTCTTCGTTATAGAACAGTATAAATTCTTTAACGTAGATACCATAACACTGATTTTGCATTTCTTCTGTGATAAAAGCATCTTCTCCATTCTCATTTCCATAAGAATAGTGTATCATAACGCGATGTTGGGGATTTGTACGATATTCTACATAACATTTATCAAACATCTGCTGAGGAATGCTCATATTTCTTTGAAACTCTTTAAAAAATGGTAGTACAACTCCCTTCTGAACCAATCTACTCAAATGATAATCAATAAATTTCACTTCATTATCTGTTAACTGTTCCTTCGTGGAATAGTGCTTCAATATTGCAAGTAATGCTACGTCATTCTCCTCATAATTTAGTTCTTTTCGGATAACCTCAAACAATTCTGTTTCTGTAACACGGTCACGTACCAGATATTTATAACTATAAAATGAAAGAAATGCACGGATTAACTTCTTATTACAGCCTTTATTATAATAGGATAAAAATACCTGCATCGCATTCCCAACATAGCTTTCTGCAAATAACATTTGTCCCAAAAGGCGCTCTTCTAAATCAAGGGTATCTATGCCATTTTCTTTAGCTTTTTTCCATAATTCATACATCTGGGCTGTCGTGCCATAAAAATATTTCACCAAGTAAGAAAGGCTTGCTTCTTCATACTTCCCTTTCTTAAATAAGTAAAATGTTATTTGCAATAAGATCTCTTTATTTTGCGGTACACCATCTGCATTCGTTAGCAAACGATAACATAATTTCTGAAGCTTCTTTAGCTCAACGCCTTCATACCCTAGCTCCTCCATCGCATGAAGTGCAATTGGATATAATTCACGCAGTATCATAAAATCAATCAACTTATACCGACTTTGTTGCTCAAATACCTTTAAATCAATATTCTTTAGATAACTTTCTAAGATTTCACCTTCAAAATTATCATAATAGTAATGTATTAGCGTTTGAACAAAATCTCTTCGGTATTCCTTGGTTAACGTTGAAAGCTGTGCTACTCTCTTTCTTAGCTCAATTGTGTACTCATCAAACTTTTGATAAAATTGTGCTTTCTCTGATAAATATAAAATTAATTCCGCTTGATCAGGGTTTATTGAATAACAAGTTTCTAATAAAGGTGTTAGATGAGTCAACTTCTTTAAAGTGTACGAAATCAAAGTATAATAACGCTTCTCGCTATAATCAATGAAAAATATCTGCGCTTGATCTGTATAGAGATTCACAAAAGCATGACCCTCTATTAATGGAACAATACATTCCTCCTGTAACTCCTTGTGAACAATAGCAACACTCTTAATATTGGGATTTTCACAAGTTACTTCATGAATAAACGCAATTTTAGGTATCATTTCAGCAAGTTCTGTGTCTACTGGTGTATTCGGAAGTAATGCATCTGCCAGAACCATCAGATGGCGATTAAATACACCCGCAAGCAGCTGACGTTTTAAAAACTGTAATATTTCCACGCGATATTGTTCTAAAAAAGACAAATTATCACTATGTTTGGTTAGTAAACAAGCATAATAGAACGCTTTTTTTCTATCTGGAAGCTTATTCTCGTAAGAAAAGTATGAGATTACTGCAGGATGTATCTCTTGATACTCCTCTCCCATACTATAAATATAGTATTCTGGAAGTTCAGTAATTCTTAGCTGCTGTTCCATTCCAAGCTTATAATAACGATGATAGTGAGTTTCTCTCTTATGCCCTCGTATCAAGATACTTATCATCGCATAGAGAGCATCCTTTAATTCAAATTGTTCATAGATCTGGTTCAATATTTTAAGTAAAAGTCTGTGAGGAACCTTACACTTGCTTGCCAAATAAGCTACCGTAGTTGCAGTTTCTTTCTTCAAAAAGTGATTTCTGAGAGCAAATGAGATTACTTGTAATTCAAACGTTTCTAACTCTCTTAACAAAAGAGTATCCTCACGAAGTAAAAGGGCTGCTTCATAATATAAGATTGGGCTATGAATCCCTTGCTCAAAACGCTCCTTCATATCTTTGAATTTTTCTGCCGAATTTGTAGTATACGACTTATTTAAGTATAACTGACACCAAAAGAGAAACAATTCTTTTGGATATTCATCCGCCAATTCCCTTACCTCTTGAAACATACTAAGAGTATCCTGATTTGTTTTTTTGCGTAATGTTGTTAAATATAGAAAAATTCCATATGCCACTGGTTCCGTCTTCTTAAGTTCCTCTTTCTTTTGCTCCAGTGCCTCAAAAGTTGCGGTAACCATCCCTTCTTTTCCTGAAATTAATTTAAGATGAAGGTGGTATAATTCAAAAAGTATATTTTCTTTTTCTCCAGATAGTAAGTTAAGTAACATACTCTCTGCTTCACTTACATATTTCGATGAAGAAATCCTGTCCAAGCGAAAGTTTAAGTAATTCTCTGTCAGCTTTACATAGCAAGACTTCTCTTTTCGTAAAGCAGTTCGCCTACCTACATTTTGTCTGCTACATCGAACGCTAACTTTTATAACAAATCGCTGCAAAGCGACATCGACATAGATGTTGCCACAATGTATCCCTTCCTTCATTCCTTCTGTTTGTACAACAAAATTAAGTTCTGCTTCACCAGCTGTAAAACTCTCTGTTGGTAGTGTATTACTCTGAAGTTTAAGAAATTTCGCATCTGTAGCGACAATAGCTTCAGAGTGCCCCCAGCCTTCCTTTTTGATCATGATCTTATCCATAAAGTTATATGGACCTGCATCATAGCTAAGTTCTGTTTTATCTACCTGATATACAGCAGGTACTTTTTTGTGGGTAGCAATTAGAAACTCTTCGAGTGCTTGGCTGGCAGAACTACTCTTTATGAGTGCTTGATAGAGTGATAGATATTGGTTATCATAATAAGCTATCACTTGTGCGAATTTCTCTGATTGAAAAACATCTTTCGCTTCTTCCCAATTTGTCTGCGCTAGTCCAGCAAATTCAAATAAGTTCTTTATCTTTCCTATGGAAGATTCACAACTTGGCGAAGTGATATGTATCGTAACCGGAAGTACAAATTCACCACAATCTGAAATTATATGAATCTCTTCCTGATAATCGCTAAGAGTCTCCTGATACATAGCTGTAAAACAATACTGAATTGTTGTTACTTCACCAATAAACCGATCATTCTCGATATGTAAGTTTCGATTGGTAGAATATAAGACACCTTTCATCCTAGTATTATGACTATTACGTATAATAAAGGTCCCACTATAAATACTCCCACACTCAACATTGAGTTCTAGCGATTCTTCTGAGAGGATAATCTCAGGTAAATTATAGACAAATACACCCTTTGCTAATTGCTCAATCTTCTCTTTCATCGTTTCACCCCATGCCTTTTTTACCATATCATTATTCCAATAATTATATCATTTTGTGACAATCTTTTCAACAATCATCATCTTTACTATGAACCATATATCATTTTTATCATGAATCATATATCATTTTTATCATGAACTATATAAGAAAGAAAACGAGAACAGCCCATATAAGTACTACATGAACTATTCTCGTTCTCATAGAAGGTAAATTAAGCCTCCTATATATTAATTTATTTTAGTGAAATCTGAACTTTCTTCTTCAAAACGATAAATATTCTCTCCTGAAACGGAAACATAATACATGCCTACCAATTGATTCTCTGCACGACCTTCAAATACATTAAAACAATAGCATTCTTCTCCCGCAACCACAGTAGTCCAAGAATCTGCAACGACATTATAATGTGATAGGGTATTCACTAATCCAAGCTTATCCTTTTTTACCTTCTTTAAGAGTTCCAATGCTTCTGCTTCTGTTATCGTATCTTCATTCTGATCTACACTCTCTACATTATCTAATGGAAACTTTGTAAATGCAGTTACATTCCCATCTACATCATAACTATAAAGAGTTCCACTCTTCTTATTCACAATAATAGCTGGCTCCATAGGTCCGTTGGAATCCGATACAACATAAACATAGTAGGATTCACCATCGATATTTAAATGATCATCAGATAGACCTACGCTATATTTTGAAGTATCTAGCTTTGCCAGAACAAGTTTTTGTGCTTCTTCTTCCGAAAGATCTCCTAGTGGGGTCTTCGTTGGCGTTGGAGTCACAGTTACCTCTGGTGTCGGAGATAACGTAATTCCAGGTGCTGGAGTCATTGCTACTGGTGTTGGGAGTGGTGTAGTTGTTACATTGTTACTTGCTTCTGGTGTTATAAGTGTATCATCCACTGCAGTTTGCTTATCCTTTTTATTGCTACATCCCGTAATGGTTAATACAAGTACAAAAGTAAAAAGCACCATGGCGCACTTTAACTTACGATTCCATAGGAACACTTTCTCTCTTTCCTTCTTCATATTGAATCCTCCGTTTATTCATACATATCAACTGTTATTCTCTTACTCTCACTTCTCTTTCAGTCCTTATCCCAAGATATCTAAAGAAATACATTTTCTGCCCCCGGCCCCTAATATAAGGACTTTCTACCTATAGTATAACACCTATTTTTAAACTATCCGTTAAGTTTATATTGATGATTTATTAAATTTACGTCTGTTTTCAATGTTTTTACCTTAATTCAGAAAAAGCTAACTTTAATTGATTCATTGCCTTTTCTAAATAAGCTCTAGGAGTTGCAATGTTAATTCGTTCAAAGCCTTCCCCTTCTTCTCCAAACATCGATCCAGAATTTAACCACAGCTTTGCTTCTTTCACAATCTTTTCTTCAAGCTCTTCTTTTGATAACTGGTATGCTCTAAAATCAAGCCATAGAAGATAAGTTCCCTCTGGCTCAATGAGAGATACCTTTGGCAAATGCTCCTTTACAAACTCTCTTACAAAATTAAGATTTCCTAATAGGTACTCATTTAGTTCCTCTAACCATGGCTTTCCAAACTCATAGGCAGCTTTGCATGCTACCATTCCAAAGATATTTGGTTCATCATAGCCATTGCTTTTTATCTCCTCATTCACCTTTTCTCGGAGCTCATTATTTTCAATAATAACATTAGAGACTTGTAACCCAGCTAAATTAAAAGTCTTTGTTGGTGAGGTACATGTAATTGTCATATCAGAAAATTCTTTGCTAATCGAAGCAAAGCAAGTGTGTACAAAACCTGGGTAAATAAAGTCAAAATGGATCTCGTCAGAAACAACAACGACACCATATTTTCTACAAATATCACCCATCGCAATCAGTTCATCCTTCGTCCATACTCGTCCAACTGGATTATGTGGGTTGCATAAGATAAATAGTTTTACATTATGTAACCTGATTTTTTCTTCAAAGTCTGCTAAGTCGATCTCATAATGAATGGACCCCTGCGACTTTACTTCTTTTAAAGGAGAATTTATCAATCTACGATTATTTTTTTCAACCATCTTTGTAAAAGGGTGATACACAGGTCTTTGTATTAAGACAGAATCTCCTTCTTTCGTAAGAGCACGTATCGCCATCGCTATAGCAAATACCACTCCTGGTGTATTCACATACCACTCTTTTTTTGTTTTATAATTATGTTCTTTTTCCATAAAGGAGATAACAGTATCCCAATAATTCTCCTTTGGCATGGAGTAACCATAAATTCCATGCTTTGCACGTTCCACAAGGGCATCTGTGATTTCTGGTACAGTTTCAAAATCCATGTCCGCTACCCAAAGTGATAGCTCCTCACCAGAATACCCCCATTCCTTTGCAAAATCGTATTTAACACAATTGGTACCTGCTCGCTCTATCCATCTATCAAAATTATATTTCCCCATAGTTTAATCCTTCTTTCGTTACTTTGTACGCGTATTTTATCACGATATCCATAAAAATGCAATCTTGCTAAGAATTTGTCCACAGGATGTGAAAATTTTACGAGAGACGAGAAACATCCTCATGAGTATATTAGTAATAAAAAACTGTCTCAAAAAGATTGGATAACCTAATATGGTAAAAATATGTTCTACCTCTTAGATGATACAATGATTTTAAGACAGCTATCAAAGTTTTTTAAGTACTAGGCATTTTAAATCCTAGTTTTTAAATCTTTATAATCCTATTTTATTAATCCTTGTTTTTTATCTAGCTTTTAATCCTAATTATTAATCCTTGTTGTTAATCGTTATTTTTAACTCTTATTTTTTATCCCTATTTTTAACTCTTAAAGATTAATATTATATTTATTCACTATAAAAATCAATAACAATCCGCCCAGAACCGCCATCGATTCTTATTTCATTGTTAGCATCGCTATTTCGATCTTTATAATCCTCTTCACTTTTTCCGTCAATCCATAACCCGCCAGAACCACCGTCACAATCGATACTGTAATCCTCACGTTTTCCCACTAACTCAAAGGAATTTCTACCACTACCACCATCAAGGTATGTCTCTCCAAGCAATTGACCGGAATAGGAGAGAGATCCTGAACCACCGTCAATCTCAACGTCGGTAAATATTGCGTTCTGGAGTTTTATATCCCCTGAGCCACAATCCATCTTTCCTTTTTTAAACTCCACATATTCTAGTCGGTTTGAACCTGATCCAAAATTAATATTTGCCTTTTTAGCATATAGATTGCGCCCAACAAAGCTTCCAGAACCACTATCAATAATCATATAATCCGCAGTTAAATCTTCAACCTCCATAGCAGCGGAACCACCATCAAGTTCAACTCTTCCTGCAGTAAAATCACGCGGTACCGTCACAAGGATCTCCATATCATGGTTCCAATCCCCTGCTAAACCGAATATCCAGGAAATATAAAATCTATTCTTATCTTCGATTACGAGTGTACCATCAGAAGTAACCTTTACCTCTAGAGTATCTGGTACATTTTTCACTTCTACAATGACCTTCTCGGTATCACCACTTACTATGGTAAGCTTCTTATCATGATTAGAGATATTTAGATTTTTTACATTGTCAAAATCCTTAGTAAAACTAACATAATTCTTATTATCTTCATAGGAGTTAAATCCGTAACCAACTCCGGATACTACAGCAACAATGCTAGATAAAATACCTACCATAAGAAATGCTGCAAACCCCATAGCAAAATACTTAATCACTCTTTGTAAAGGACTCATCGGATATCTACACCTCCAAACATACAAGTCGCATTAATATAGATTGTTGGAACTTCTCCTGATACTCGTCTGCGGTGATTACTTACTCCACCGAAGAAGGAGCTGGAAGATACCTTAACACGAATATTTTCTGGAACATAAATATCAATACCACCAAAGATTGAGGTTGCATCAATACAAACATTCTCCTCAATAATAGCACTTCTTAAATCAAGTTTAACGCCTCCAAAGATAGAATTTAACTCTGCTCCTTGAAATCGTTGGTTTGAAAATTGCACCGTATTCCCACTAAAGGTAGCTGCATAACTACATTCTTTTGGTATCGGTATCTTCACTTTGCTGCTTCCATTAAATGCAGTACGTACTAAAATATTAAGTCCGATAATAATTAAAACAACAGGAACAATAAGCTTTCTTACGGTATCTGCTAAGAAAATACCCTGACTGTTTAACAGTAACATAATACCAACTACCAGACCAATGAGAGAAAATCCTCCAAATCCATTACTGATGATTGAGATACCACAAGGAACGATTAAAAACAAGGTCCACCATCCTGGGAAAAATAATGATACATCCCACCAGTGAAACACATTTCCTGCAATTATAACACCAAGAGCCATCCAAAATAAGCCCCATAATACATTCGATATCCGATGCCGCATAACAAACCTCCTCCTTATTATTTTCAGGCAATTACTTCATGAATCTGTTTTCCCTTCGCCTGACACGATCTCTCTTCTTATGTAATCATATTATTACAGCACCCCTTTTCTTGCAAGTTAGAATTCTATTAGAATCATTAAAAAGCGAGAACACTCTTGATTTCATAGGAAGCATATTTGCCTCTTATAGAAGTATCAAGATGTCCTCGCTAATTGTATTAAACCTACAAATTATTCTCTTTCCTAGAACTTCTCATCCTAAACTACATGATAAGTAGATGAGATTTGCTCTATTCATTTTCCTTAGCTTCTGCTTGAGGATTCGTAGTTTCCTTTGAAGTAGCAATTTCCTCTGAACTAACAGTTTCCATAGAAGTTACAGATTTCACCATTCCTACTTTTCTGGCTTTATTTTTTCTAAGAAATAAAAATATTATTACCCCAGCAGCTCCCACTAATGCCACGACGATAACAACTACGATAACATAAAACAATACATTCGCTTTTTCTATTGCTACCGAGACCGAAACAGTTCCTCCATAGGTTGATATACTTTCTGTATAATATCCATTCTTCTGAATTCTTTCCGTTTCTTTTCCTGTAAGAACTTTCTCGTTGGAATGGTAGTACGTTACCTTTAGAGAATCTGGAACCATTATCTTATAATTAACTTCACAATCATCCATTGGAACTAAGCCCGATAACATAAACACATGATCAAAAGTATAAACCTTAGTTTTACGGTTAGAAAGAGAAGACTCCTTCACCTGCAAAACGTTAGATTTATCACTATAACTTTCCCCTTTATCGAATTTCTTGGTAAAGGTAACTACCACAGCGTCTCCTTGCTCTTGATAAGCTATCTCCTGATCTAGGTCTTTATAAAACTCTTTACATTTCGCCTCATCAATGTCACAGCCATTTGGTAAAAAAGAAAACTCAGTTGTTAGCTTTCCGGACATATCATCTTCTAGGATACATTTGACATCAATATTCTTAACCATAACAGACTGCTCTGCTTCAAAGTTACTGCTAAAAGAACTATCATAATAACAGGCACCTTGATAATTATATATTGCATCCGCTACCTCACTAGCAGCCTGGTAAGAAGTAAAATCATACCAGTCATAGTTAAGATTTTCTGGCACTGACAAATACACATCTATATAATCGGTATCCATCCTTAATGCTTTAAAAAGATTACCAAGGTTATAATATTCCTCTAACTCATAAGAGAAAGCAAAAATAGAAGAATCCGTAACTGATAACTTAACCGGTGGCTCTGACACATTATTTTCTCCGTCTGAATTCATAACGGATAATAAGAATTGATTTATCTTTTCAAGATTATCCAAACGATAAGTTATCGTACCTGTTGTAGCATTGTATTCTACATTTTGATCAAATTTTTTAAAATAGGAAAGTATATCATCTTCTTTTATCCCTACGAGATCCTCAGTATTTAGGTATATTTCTAATGTCTTTCTTGCATTGGAATTAATATCATACTCCGAAAAACACTTAACCTTTGATACACCTACAGTTGTCGTCTTCTCCATGGTAGGTTCCTGATATCCAGAGTAAACTTCTTCTCCATCGTAATTTAAATAACGATAACCCCAGGAATATATCTCAGAAGAATCATAACTGCAAATTCCTGATTCATCAATAGCATTTAAAGCCCAACCAATAAAAAGTGCCTTATCGGTTAAATCCTTATATATTATCTTATGTGTAAAATAATCGGAAGTATCTGTAAATTCTGCGAGACCTTGGGTTCCAAACAGTGTAGCTATCTTATTATTATAGTCATTTGAATCCTTAAATGCTATTTTATAAGAATACGTATAATCAGAATTGGTTTCATCATAAACTACAGATAGCTCAAGCCCTTCAGGTGCCTTATCTAGCAATAATTGATTTAATGCATCAAAACCACCATTCAGGTACTCTGCTTCGGAAGAGGAAGCTACCGCAGTTACGATAAGCTCTCCAGAACCATCTTTATTGATATTCGTCGTTGTTGTGATTTCAGCACCACAGGCAGAAAGCACAAGCATACAAAATAGAGATACTAAAAACAATTGTATTTTTTTCATATTGATATCAATGCCCCTTTCTAAAGTTGGAAAGAAATATATTCTTTCCAACTTACCCCTCAACTTTTTTGTTTGATGTTAGATAGCGAATCTGAGTGGAGATATTCGTCAATTCTGCTTTCTCTGCATCATAGAGGTAGTAATCCCCATACTCAGTAAAGGTCACTAAAAACTTAGTTCCTTCCCTATTGATTGCTTCTGCAGAGACCATATCTGGAAGGGGAACAGGGCTTTCCTTCCCATTTTCTATAATGACGCAATAGGATTCATACTCTCTTATCATATTTCTAACATAATATCTGATCTTGGTATCTCCAACCGGTGAAACTAATTTACCTGCATCCACCAAATAAAGTTTTGCTGTGAAATCATCTTTAGAATCTAGTATATATTCTGGTGTCTGTTCCTTCACTACTTCCATAGTTTTTGACTTAAGATTGTAGCTGCGGATAGAACTATCCACTAGATACAGATTCTCATCTGATTCGTCGAAATAAAAATCGGCATATTCATAATTCGTTATACCATCTAATACAGTAAAATTATTCTCTTTTTTATCATATAACGTGACATCTCCATCTACTAAAAACACTAGTTTATCAAATTCAGTGGTAGCACAAAGTAATTGATCAAAGCTGACCTTTTGCTTATATAGCTCTTTCCCTTTACTATCTAATAACATAGCACTATTCTGACTAACTTTTAATATGCGTTCGGATGTCTTGGAGAAATGATAATCAGAATCGCTAAAATATGATTCCTCATCAAGACTAATTTTTTTCACCTTACCTTTTTGGTAAGCATATATTCTGCTATAATCACGAAATACGAATCCTTCGGAAAAAACATCGATATTTTCCGGGTCTATCATGGTGTAAGCTTCTTCTTTGGAATAGTTCTCTTTTCCAGTAAAAGAGCCACTTTCCACAGAGCCAGATTGCTTCTTCGTCATTACAAGAAATGTAAGACATACAAGGATCGATAATGCTATCAGTACTGACATATTAAGATGCTTCCATGTTCCAACTAATAATAGTTCCTCTTTACTGCCCTTTTTATAAAGCAAATTCGGGAAGTAATAAGCACAAGCTGCAGCTCCTACGGATACTAGAACCAGTACGAATAAACTTAAGAGAATATTTACTTTAATTCCTACTCCTACCTCTGCCTCTCCCAACATGCTTAGTGATATACTCACTTTTGAGATATAATAAAAAGCAAATTGTATTACTAGGATAATTCCAGACAAGATTCCAACATTTATTATGTAATTCTTCTTATTCGATTTGTCGAATTTTAGATAAGTCTGATAGAGCAGATACCAAAGGAAAATACACCATGTAAGTGCCAATAAAATAGAACATACAACTTGAACTCCACTTAATGAGCTTCTTAAGGTATCTACCTCTCCTCTGTTAATTGTCTGAATTCCACCAAAAGATAATGAATTTGCTGCAATAAGAAATATATTCGGTAGAGAAAGCAAAACAGTCCCTATTTGTTTCCACATATTAGAACGTATTACAGTTATCAGAGTAATTAAGATAGATACCACGATAACCCCAATACTGTATTTCATATAATATTGCTTTAAGCTCCACAAAACACTTCCTGCTGTCAGTATTTTTCTATCTCTTAGTTTTAAGATTCCAGTAATGATGTAACACGATATTAAGGTAACCAAGATTGTTCCAAAAATGGAGCTCAGTGCGCCATAGGATAATTTCATTGCAAATAATTCGTTCTTCGCTACATTCACCCGGATGAAGGATGTTGCAAAGTATAATATAGCTAAAACCAAGCTAAAATTCAGTGTTATTGGTAATACTTTTTTAGTTTTAAAAACAGGTTCCTCAGAAAATAAAAATTTTAAGGAGGACCTTATCGACTGATGACTTAACAGTTTCCAAGCGATAAACATTGATGCAAATGGAATCAATGTTAATATCAAAATATGTACATTCATACCTAATACTACACTTCCGCCCATCGTTGACACAGATAATCTTAACGTATGTAAATATGACATTCGTAAAAGTCGATAAAAGGTTAGGAATCCTCCTTTTGAGTCTTCCACATAGGGACCTACCATCTGACCCCACAATAAATTGATCTGATTCTTTAATATGAGATTCGCGATAATTGCTATAACCACCGATAATAATGTTGATAAGATTAATGTTGCAACAAGTAAAAACGCTGATTCTTTTATCGTTGAAACACTTATCATTTCTTTTCCAGTACCTTTTACGAAATCATTTAACTTCTGGATTCCAAATTGTTGGAAATTTTTTAAACTTGGAGAGAGAGCTTTTTTTAGACTTGTATTATTTTCGCCTTGCTTCTCTTCCTCTTTGGATGATTCATTTTCACTTAATTTCTCTTCTATTACTGATTCTTGTGTCTCTACGAAAATCTCTTGCTTCGCTGATAATATTTCTTCTGTTAATTCTTTTTTTGTTATCTCTTCTTCTGTTACCTCTTTCTCCTCTTGTTTTTCCACTATCATTACTTTTGGTTCTTGTGTGTTATCCGCTAAATCTCGTGATTCTTTTATCATTTCATTTGTTGCCTCTAAGGTATCACGGCACGTTTCACAGACCCCATCGACATTCTCTGTGAATTTCCCACAATGTTGACAATACATAGAATTCCCTCATTTCCATTTTTTATTATACGCTACAGTGATAATATACTATTTTATAACATAAATGTCAATTTGTGTCATATCATTTGCTGATTATAAAAATCATACATGGTAATAAGGGAAAACAGAAACATGATTACTGTTCCAACAACATAATGTTGCCAATTAATTCCGTGAAAGCATCTTACACTATCTGTATTTGTATTTTTGTTGGAGATATGAGTAAACATTTCTCAAAGAAACTTAATACACAAAAAAAAGAAGAAGCATTTACAACATAACTATGAAAGTTATCTTGTAAATGCTCCTGCTCTATAAAATCACCGAAGTGTATTAAGCTAATTTAGATTTTGCTACTTCAACTAAAGCCTTGAAGCCTTCTGCATCATTTACAGCAAGTTCAGCTAACATTTTTCTGTTAACAGAAACCTCAGCTAACTTTAAGCCGTACATAAATTTGCTATAAGAAAGACCATTCATTCTTGCAGCTGCATTGATTCTTGCAATCCATAACTGTCTGAACTGTCTCTTTCTCTCTTTACGTCCTGCGAAAGCGGAAGTTAAAGCTCTCATAACGGACTGCTTTGCTACTCTATACTGCTTACTTCTGGCACCTCTGTAACCTTTTGCAAGCTTTAATACTTTATTATGCTTCTTCTTAGCGTTTAAGCCGCCTTTAATTCTTGCCATCGTCTATTCCCTCCTTGTTACCTAATCTTAGAGATATGGTAAAATCTTCTTCATGTTCTTTTCGTTACTTGGATCCATCATTGTTGCTTTTCTAAGATTTCTCTTTGTTTTGTGGGACTTCTTAGTCAAGATATGCTGTTTTCCCGCCTTCATTCTCTTTAATTTACCTGTACCGGTTACCTTAAAACGCTTAGCTGCAGCTTTGCTTGTCTTTAATTTAGGCATGATATTTCCTCCTTAAAATTCGGTTGCACATAATGCACTAACCTTTGATTTTATAATGACAATAGGGTTACACCATGTGCTCCTATTGTTCTATCGTTTTTCAGTCAAAAACATAAAAATGCTTCTGCCTTCCATTTTTGCTGGTTTCTCAACAACTGCCACGTCCTGAAGCATCTCATAAAAACTGTCGAGAATCTGTCTTCCGGAGCTAATGTGAGCCATCTCTCTTCCTCTGAAACGTAGAGATACCTTAACCTTATCCCCCTTGGTGATGAACTTTCTTGCTTGATTGGCTTTTGTGCTCAAATCATTGTCATCGATGTTCGGCGTTAAACGGATTTCTTTCACGTCAGTCACTTTTTGCTTCTTCTTGGCTTCTTTTTCTTTTCTAGCAAGCTCATAACGGTACTTACCGTAATCAACAATTTTACATACTGGTGGCTTTGCTGTAGGGGCAATCTTTACTAAGTCAAGATTTGCATCCTGCGCCATCTTCAATGCGTCCTTTGCTGACACTACACCAAGTTGTTCTCCATCTTCTCCGATAAGACGAACCTCTCTGTCTCTGATTTGCTCATTAATCATTAATTCGCTAATAGTTCTGCACCTCCATAGGATTATAACACTTGTTACGGTTTATTTTTCCTTAACATTAAAAAAAAGTGAATAGCATGCTATCCACTTTCAAATCTCTTAAACGATACAATGTATCTAAGAACCTAGTTCTATCATTGTATACTTTAGAAAATTGTAACCCGTTCGCCTACTTGCTTGGGGTGAGAGTGGATACTCTACTTGCTATGCTTGATACTTTCTTTCCGTATCAAAGCTTTTATATTATATAACAAAAATTCAATACTGTCAATGTTATTTTTTATTTTTTATTACCTTATATAGTATTTTTATTTTTTTATTACCTTATGAATACTGGTTATCAATCCCCTGCATTTCGCTTGCTTACTCTTGGCTGGATCTAATTACTCATAATAGTATCCTGATCTCTCCTTTTTTCTCTTCTGGTATAAAATTTAGCAACAATAAATATTGCCACAAGTTCCATTATGATGAGTTCAACTCTATTTAAGGAGCAAATCCTTGCAATCTGCCCTGAAAAAGCAATCATACCAACCGAAATAATTTTTGAAATTACTGCAATCCCCATAAACACAGAGTATTTGATACCAACGAAAGGAGAACCAATACAAATTATTTCATCAGGTAAAATTGGAACAATAAACAAAATTCCAATGATATATATTTTATATCTACAAACATACTCTTGAAAGAGCGCTACTTTTTTCTCGCATTTCATTTTACGAATAAGAAAATTTGAACCTTTCTTCGCAATCCAGTACATAACACCGATGCCAAGAATTGCTCCAACTACCCCTAAAATAAAACTTTTTATCGGACCTATCTCAACACTTCCCCATAATACAGTCACCATCTCTGGAATAGGGAGGCAGATTGGTTGTAATACGCATAGGATAAAATACACCACTTCCATACTATTCTTCCTCCGTAATTATACTTACAACAATTACGATAAGGTTTCACGTATCTATTCCCATGTTCCATGAAAAACTATTGATATAAAGCTTATCTCCCTACTATAGCTATCTCATTATACACTACAGCTTATAGAAAAAAAAGAATTACTTAATGAACCAGAGTGAATTTAATTATTACTTTTTAAATATTTTATGTTAAAATAAGAAATTAAAACTCCAAACTATCACCTGTATGGAAATATTGCAATTGCTCCCCTAACTCTTCTTTTAGTAAGACGAATGCTTTATCACCTGTGCAATGACAGGTATAGATATTTTTCACTCCAGAAGATAAAAGTTCTTTTCCAAGTTTCCTAACTTCCTCCTCACTAAGACGCATCGTGTTAGGTCCAAGCAAGCCCATTAGATGAAACCCTCCTATTACAGCTAGTATCTCTTGATTAGGGAAAACCTCTTTTACTTCCTTTATAATATTTTCTATACCACCGTGACTACAGCTATTTAGAATCACAAGTCCTTCCTCGCTTTCAAATACCAGGCTCTGCTCATGAGAAAAATCATCTAACTGATAATGGCTATATACCTTTCGGTACATATTCATTGCCTTTCCACGCTTTTCTAAGTCTTTCGTCGTATGGGCGATTAGAGTAACTCCCTCATCTATCTTGTGATTCCCTGTTACATAAATAAAACGGTTCGGATATTCTGATAATAAATCCTCTGGTAATCCAATGTACTTTTTAATCCATAGTTTCTTGATATAATATTGCTCCTTTGCCTCTTTCCTAAGATAAACTTTTGCTTTCTGATTGCACTTAAAAAAAGCCTTATATCCACCAGAATGGTCCATATGAGCATGAGATAATATACCTGCATCTATCTCATCTAGGTCGATATTTAATGTCTTTGCATTTGTTATAAACAAGTCAGATGCTCCGGTATCTAATAAGTAGTTCTTTCCCTTATAGGAGATATGCACACATAACCCATGCTCATTTAATAAATCCCCCTTGGAAGTATTCTCTATCAATGCTGTAATCTTCATATTTAACCTCAATTCTGAATTATTTTTCCCTAACTTTTCCATTGCCTGCTTAAAAATATCTTTTTCCTTCTCTTCCTCTTTACCACCCATAACATGATAAGAGATTAACATCCCAGCCTCCATTGTATAGGTTACTCCTAAGATTTATATGTATTTTTTTATACTTCTTATCCATTTCCTCATTACTAGCTTTTGAGGAAAAATTTTAGACAGGAAATGCATGTATTTGACATAGAAGGTACACACAGACATATCTCTTCCCTTCTTTTTCTAACCCATATGGATTGCTCTGCTATAGCTTCTTTCGAACACCTTCGTTGCCGCATATAAATTGAGGTATGCTACTGGCTGTTCCAATTCCACCACTGGCACCGGTAACAATAGCTATTTGCTTCTTCATACAATCCCCCCACGATAACAATTACATCTAGTTTACCATTTATTATTCTTCCTGTTAAGTTAAAGTTCGATTAGAGTACATTACAGCAAATGGGGCTTGGGTAATATAATTAGGTCAAGCTTATAGGTCATCATCTAACCTATGTAAAATTGGAGTGCCATACTTAGTATGACACTCCAACATGCATCACTATTCTAAAACTTACTCGAATAGTTCTTATTTCATTTATTAGCTTAACACTCACTATTTAGAGTAAAAATTCTGTGTTGCATAATTCCCATACGAACCACCTAATGCATATCCTACTCCAAGATACGTAAAACCCTTGTTTAACATATTGGATCTATGACCACTGGAATTCATCCAACCATTGGAGGAAAACAGCGCATTACCATACCCGCCGATAATATTCTCTCCATTGCTTCGATAGCTAATTCCTTGTGCTTTCATTCGATCCCCAGGGGTAGAACCATTACGTCCTGTATGACTAAAATAATTATTTTTTGCCATATCTTCACTGTGAAGTCTTGCTGAAGTTGCGGCAGCATCTGACCAACTTAAGGCACTTAAACCATTACGTACGCGGAAAGAGTTTGTTAAGTCGAGAATTTCTTTCTCCCAAGCTTTTAACACAGTATTTGTGGTACTCCCTTTAGAAACATTACCATCAAACACAGAAATTCCATCGATGGTACCGTCTCCTATACTATCCATAAAGAAGGTTATTTTGTTTCCACTATCTGAAACAGAAATCGTACGACTTAGCGACGCGCTCTTTCCAAAAACAGAATTGATGGAAGAAACCTTAGATGAGGTGGTAAGCCCTTGGTAAGAAAAGTCAGTAGCATCTGTATACCATCCAACGACCTTACCTTCAGCAATCGCAATCATCATAAACTTCTTATAATTATCATTATAAACCATAAAATCATAATTATATTCCGTCGCATCTGTTCGATTTGGTGTACCATAAGCACTTATAACTTCACTTTTACTATCTCCAATAGATATCGTCTCCCCACGAACTGAAATACTATCAGCTTTACTTACATTCGTAGGCGGAGTTACGGTAGGTACCTTAGTTGGTACTGGAACATTTGTTGGTTTTGGCGTAACAACTGGTACTTTGGTTGGTGTAATCGTTGGTAGCTTAGTAGGTTGTGGCGTTTTGGTCGGCACCGGTGCTTGGGTTGGTACTATGTCTGGAACCTTGGTTGGCTTGATTGTCGCCTCAGGGGTTACAGGTATATCGGTAGGTGCTGTAGGTATATCGCTATCTCCTTGGTTTGTGGAATCATTTCCTATGGATGGAGATTGATTTCCAATGTTACCTTCGGAGGAATCTTCTGTCTGGGAATTATCTGTTTGTGAATTTATAGAGTTGTCTGATTGTGAATTTTTATATGATGTAACTTCGTCGGACAAATTTCCGTTATTACCTTCTCGTTGACTTTGTACCGAAGGTATATCCTGATTTTCACCCGGAAGATTTTGTGTTAATCTATCGTTATCGGATTCATTTGTGTTCTGATTTTCTTGTTCCTCAGTGACTTGTTGATTCGTTTCATCAAAATTGTTTATTATCTCTGCATCCTTTGATTGTTGGGCATCCGAAATTTCCTTACTGGTCTTTTTCGCATTGCCGCATGCTGTCAAGAATATCAATGCTAACACAGAAATAAGAAGCAGCTTTTTACTCATGTTAACCTCCATGTGTTACAAATTGCCTGCTATTTTTTGCAAACTTTCTGTAACGTATCTGTTCTCATCTTCATAGATTGCCTTCATTCTATCCTAATTTGTCGACAATAAGGATACGATTAGTATATCGGAAAAAATCTACAATTTCAAGGAATTCCAGTGTTTACCTAAGTTAAATCCCTCGTTTCACCATGTAAAAAGGTAAGAATATCTGCTCTTTTTGCTGTTTTTTTTTGACTCAGTCCAAAGGCTGGAAAAAATAATCTTCTTGATACACTTCTCAACTTCTATGTACACACTCCTCATTACATTTGCATCTCTGATGCTAAACTCTCTTTTGAAATCATCTATCATTTGATACACCTTTCCACTCAATGTGTGTTTTGAACACGAAACATATTTTAAGTAGCTACTTTTATCCAGCAAAAAGAACGCACTATGGATTTATATTAAGTATATAAAGCAATTGCAAAATTGTTCTGCTCTACATTCATTTTCAACTGGATTATCATAGATAGAGCAGAGTTTTGCCTTAAGTTTATAACGATTTTCGATAAAATCATCAACCAACGAATGATTCTTAATTTCAATACTTTTTTCACATTATAATCATCAAAAAACTCTTCTAAATCTTCCTCGGAGAAGACCCATTGTCCCTGTATCTTCTCCCCTTTTAATCTTCCATCTTTTTGATAGGTTCTGATTGTTCTTTCAGAAAGCATCGTCATCTGACTTATTTCCTTTCTTGAGTATGAACTTCTCATAATTTACCTCCTTTACTCCTCCACAATTCTGCAAAAAATCTCCCTTCGGTGAGTTTCCTCTCCAAACACTAGATCATAGATATGATTCAGTGCCTCGCTCATTGTCTTTTCACTTGGCAAACCTTGAATCTTTAAATACAACAAAATCATATCCACTCCAAAAAGCTTTATATTAATTTTAGTTTTTGTCAGTCCATTACGCAAGTAGAAAGCAATCCTACGTTCACAAATCTGCTTTTCTTTTTCTGTTTTCGAATCAACACCACTCTCAACCTCAAACAGAATTCCTTGGTAATCTTTTAATTCTTTTTGCAGCAACTTTAAGAATCTACTTCCATATCGTCTCGAGCGATAATTTTTACAAACAGCAAGATAATCAAGCAATAAATAATCTATTGTCTCAGGTTTTGCAAAAAATGCATAAGCAACAAATTCCTCATTGTCATACAATCCATAGCAACAATATATTTCTTGCTTTTTTAAGGTAAGTATCATCGGTAATGGTTTTAGCTCTTCCGGTGGAAAATCTATCTTTACATGTTCTTCATAAATCTTACAAATTTCTTTTTCATCTAATATTTTAAGCTGTATCATAACATCACTCCTTTACTTCCATACCATCTTTTCTTTCTTATCATCTTCTCTTTGTTACCATCTTTTTTGTTACCAGCTTTTTTATTATCAGCTTTTTTATTATCAGCTTTTTCCTATCATATTTTTTATTATCAGCCTTTTTGTTATCAGCTTATTTTCTTATCATTATTTTCT
>ERZ791922.562-NODE-562-length-21590-cov-4.556443_pt1 | contig 21590 bp, 22 predicted proteins | sample MGYA00510134_ERZ791922 | MGnify/ENA primary metagenome ERZ791922 (study PRJEB30046, sample SAMN00792101) | human gut metagenome | study: EMG produced TPA metagenomics assembly of the A metagenome-wide association study of gut microbiota in type 2...
TGGTTTGCTTTGTTTGAAGTATGCTAACGCCAATGTTACCGGCTATCCCGATAGATTGGTTTGCATACCAAACGGATTTGTGGTTTGGGTAGAGTTGAAAAGCAAAGGCAAAAAGCCGACGAAGTTACAACAGATACGCCACAGCGAGTTAGAGAAAATCGGGCATCTTGTTTGTGTTATCAGCAGCAAACACGAAGTGGATTGCCTGATAGAGAGTATTAACGAAGAAACAGCAAAGACAATATGATTTACAGACCTTACGAATATCAGCAAACGGCGATGAAGTGGATTTTAGATAATCCGCGTTGTGGGCTTTTCCTTGATATGGGATTGGGTAAGACGGTTAGCACCCTGACCGCCATACAACAACTTATGGACGATTGCGAAGTTAGCCGTACTTTGGTTGTAGCCCCCAAGAAAGTAGCCGAAACAACGTGGACTACCGAAGCCGAGAAATGGGAACACCTGAAAGCCCTACGAGTGGTTAAAGTGATGGGTACAGAGAAACAGCGTAAATTAGCATTGGCGACCAAAGCCGATGTGTACGTTATCGGCAGAGATAGTTTTGTTTGGCTTGTTGGGCTTTATGGCGGTAATTTGCCGTTTGATGTGTTAGTGATAGACGAACTAACGAGTTTTAAGAGTTCAAAAAGCAATCGGTTTAAGGCGATGAGAATAGCAACGCCGACGGTTAAGCGCGTTATTGGACTGACAGGAACACCCGCGCCGAATGGACTTATAGATTTGTGGGCGCAGATGTATTGTATAGATATGGGCGACCGATTGGGAAAGAGCGTAACGAAGTACCGCGAAACTTACTTTGAAACACACAAGTGGAACAACATCGTAGTACGTTGTGATGTGAAGAAAGGCTGCGACGACATTATCAGACGTAAGATTGCCGATATATGTCTGTCAATGCAGGCAAAAGACTACTTGGAGTTACCCGACCTGTTGACACATACGGCAAAAGTGCAGTTATCCCCGGCAGTAATGGCGGCATACACGAAGTTTGAAAAGGAAAAGGTTTTGGAGTTTGCCGACGAACATGCCGGAGATTCTGCGAACATTTTAGCCAATAGCGCCGCGGGCCTGATGAATAAGTTAAGCCAGTTTGCCAATGGCGCGATATACGATGAAGACAGAAATGTGCATCATATCCACGACGAGAAGTTAGACCGGTTAGTCGAGATAGTGGAAGCAGCCAATGGTAACAACGTGTTGGTATTCTATCAGTTCAAACACGATATAGCCCGTATCGTTAAGAAGCTGAAAGGTTATGCCGTGAAAGCATATACAGGCGAGGAACAGCTAAAAGAGTGGAATGCAGGAAAAATAGACGTGTTATTAGCACACCCGGCCTCAACAGCATTTGGCTTGAATATGCAGCAAGGTGGGCATTACATAGTTTGGTTTGGTACTGGTTGGAATCTGGAGCTATACCAACAGGCTAACGCACGGCTGCACCGTCAGGGTCAGCAACACCCGGTGCAAGTCTATAAACTGGTTTGCGCCAACACGGTGGATGAAAGAGCCGAAGCGGCTTTAGACAACAAAAAGGGAGTGCAACAAAGTCTATTGGACAGTCTCAACTATCTGATACGGAAGCATACTGCAATAATTGAGTAGTAATGGAAAAGTATAAAAATGGCAAAAGATAAAGAATATAACAAGTTAATCCACAAAAACAAGTGGTTGCGATTGCGAAAAGTGAAACTTACTGATTGTCCACTTTGCGAGAGGTGCAAGGAAAATGGCATAGTCAGGGCCGCGACAGAGGTACACCACATTATGCCGGTTGAAGATGCTTTGACAGACGGGGAAAAGGCACGGCTAATGTTCAACCCTCACAACCTGATGGCGCTTTGCCATGATTGCCATGTAGAGGTGCATAAGCAGTTAGGACGAAGTGGCAAGGCACACGCCAAGCGCAGGGCATCCGAGCAGCTGGCACGGTTTGTTGAAAAATTTTTAACCTGAGGGCCGGGGGGTGTTTTTGAAATGGGGCGGGCGGTGGCTAAACCTCCCCGACCCATTTCTTCACACGCGAAGCAATTTTTCAGGGGGTGGGGGCCTTGCCTGAAAATGAGCCCCCACCGGTATTGACAACAAAAGCAACTTATATAAAATTACGATATATGATTAAAAGAAATTTCGATTTTGGAAATGCCCCCGGCAACTTTGGCGGTTTCGGTTTTGGTGGCATCGGAGCAGGCCGACAGCCGGACACGGCGCAGATTACCGGCGCGGACGATGGCGACAACGCCGAGGTGGCAGCCGGCGCAAAGCGGGCACACAGACGTACCAAGGAATGTACCGAACTGTCACAGCGCTACGAGTACCGACGCGCATTTAGTGAAGTCAAAATGCTGGAAGCTATGCGGTACGTCAAATTACAACAGGGCGTTACCTACAATTTCATAACGGCAGGCGATGTGGATAGCCTGACTTATCTTAAAGTCGTATTGAATCAGCATGATTTAGACTTTTGCCTGCTATCCACATGGTACATGGCCGCAGAAGATATTCTGCAAGTGCAACAATGGTACGAGGCAGGGCGCATTAAGCGGCTTGATATGTATTTGGGTGAGATATTCCCCGGCAGCTACAAAGTTGAATGGGCGATGGTCAAGAAGTTCTATACAGAGCATCCCGAAGCCGGGCGTGCGGCGATATTCAAAAATCACAGCAAGATATACGCCGGTTGCAATGTAGCCGATGATTTCTACTTTGGCATACAGACCAGTGCGAACATAAACACGAATCCGAGAACAGAGCAAGGCAGTATAACCGTGGACAAAGGGATATTCGACTTTTACAGGGAGTATTTCGACGGTATTAAATCATTTGAAAAATAGGCGCAAATATGAAAGAAGACAGAAAAGCAATGTTTATTGACAACCTGAAAGCATCGGGCGGCATCATTTGTGTGGCGTGTGAAAGCACAGGCATTAACCGCAGCACGTATTACCGTTGGCGTGAAAGCGATAAGGATTTTGCAGACGCGGTAGATGAGGTTATGGAAGCGCAAATAGATTTCGTGGAAAGCAAACTGATGGAATTGGTCAACGCTCACGATACGACGGCAACTATTTTTTACCTGAAGACCAAAGGCAAGAAGCGTGGTTGGACTGAGAAACAGCAGCCGATAGTCGCTATCAACGCCGAGCCGCAGCCCGATTTGTCCTTGCCCGCATTACCGGCGCCGGAGGAAATTGCGAAAGTCGCTAAAGTCACCGTGACTAAGCGCATTAAGAACAAAAAGGACTATATTGTTAAATTGCTGAAGCAGCAGGGCAAGTACACCGCCGAATTGTCCATGCAGGTGACCATAACGGCGCAGTTGTTGGTGCGCACGGAGATTTTGGCAGAAGAAGTATTGGCAGAGGAGCATCAAGCTGTCAGTGTGGAGATTTCGCGAGAGGGCAACGAGCGTAAGACAATTAGCCCGAAGGAAAAGTTATATTTGGATTTTGTGCAGCAGAGCCAAAAGGCATTAAGAGCATTAGGCATGAATACCGATGCAAAGGAGCGCAAGACCGATAACGACACGTTCAATGAATTTCTGAAAGACTTCAGCGAAGATGAAAGCGAGTGATTGCAAGTGTTTGGACAGGCCCAAGCACGAGGCCATAATGTAGATATCAGGATTTTACTACCAGTAGCAAAGGGAGAAAGACGATGACAGAAGAAGAAAAAAGCCGGGAAAGGCAGATTAAAGCCGATGTGGCGGCAGAACTGCAAGTCAACCGAAAGGCATACGCCGTCAAATACCGTTATGCGCTCATTGACACCGATAAGCGTATGGCGGAATATGTGTTCAATGTTATAGATAATCCAGACGGGCACAACGTAAATGAGTTATTGAAGATACGCCGTTTCTTTCAGTTGCTCGACAAGTGGGATTGGAAGCCAAAGAGGGTGAAACGGAAAATCAGGCTTTATGAAAAATTGAAGTTCAGCGGTACATCGGGGCGGCGGCATTACAAGCTTACACCGGTGCAAGTGTTCCAGATGGCGCATATATTCGGCTTTGCCCGGCCCGACGGGCGCAGGCTGATACGCACGGCGTACATATTTGTGCCGCGAAAATTCAGCAAAACGACATGGGCGGCATTTTTGGCGGTCGACGATATGCTTTTCGGCGATAACAACGCCGAAGCCTATGTAGGGGCAAACTCATACGACCAGGCAAAGAAGTGCTTTAACGAAGTCCGGGCAATCATGTTTGACTTAGACCCGAGTCAAAAGCATTTCAGGATTAACCGCGAATCTGTTACATTCAAGGACAGGGGGCGTGACAGTCTGATACAATGCCTGACGGCCAATGCCAAGACGAAAGACGGTCTGTTTGCATCGTTGGCGATATTGGACGAATACGCGCAGGCACGGAACACGGCCAACAGAAACGGCGCGGACTTGAAAAGCGTGCTTACCACATCGATGGGACCGCGCAAAGAGCCGCTGACGGTAATCATCACAACGGCAAGCGACGTGATAGACGGGCCTTGTTACAGCGAGATAGAGGGGGCGAAAAAGGTGCTGCGCGGCGAATTGGAAAACGACACGATGTTTGCGGACTTGTTCATGCCGGATGTGGACGACGAGGAAAGCGACCCGGTGACATGGGCGAAGGTGCAGCCGCATTTGGGTGTTACGGTACAAGCCGACTATTACGAAATGGCTTACCAAGACGCCTTGTTGTCGGCCGAGGACATGTTGGCTTTCCGTACCAAGCTGCTGAACATCTTCACGATTAACGAGGTCAGGACGTGGTTTTCCTTTGAGGCGGCAAAGGCACTTTGCGGCGACTTTGACATAGACCGGGCGGCCGGGCATCCTGATTGCGCCGTAGCCTTTGACCTGTCCGTGCATGATGATTTCAGTGCGGTGTCGTACACCCTGTATTCACCAGAGGGCAAGAGGTTCTACTCGCATACGGACTACTATTTCCCTGTCGGTGCGCTGAAGGGGCACCCCAACGAGCAGTTATACAGGGTGTGGCATGAAAAAGGCCATCTGAAATTCTGCGAGGGCAAAAAGATTGACGTTAGAATGATTGCCGACGATATAATATCGCGCTCAAAGACCTTGCACATTATCCGCATCGGCTACGACGCTTACAAGAGTCAGGAATTGGTAAACATACTGTCCACGGCCGGGGCGCGCAACGTGCTGCTGCCCTATTCCCAGACTTACGGCAGTTTCAATTTGCCCGTAGAATCCTTTGAAATGCTCGCGTATGACGAGCCGCCCCGGATAACGTTGAACGACAACCCCATCAACGTCTATTGCCTGACTAATTGCGTGATTGACGAAGACAGGCTGGAGAACAAGAAGCCGTTGAAGATTTCGCAGTATCGCAAAATCGACGGCACGGTAACTTTGCTCATGACATTGGGGCAGCTTTATACATACGAGCGGTAAAATTATACATAAAAACGCTGAAACGCTGTCAGAACGCGAATAAACGGTGTTATTTGCTGTTTTTTCACCATAAACGGCTTGATTTAGTTATCAAGCGTTAAAAGTATAAGTAACTAAGTAACTTTTTTACTTAAATGTTTGGCGGTTTTAGCGAAAAGCCGTATCTTTGCAGCAAATTATTACGAATCCCCATTCTTTCTTGAATGGGCATAGCTGTCCCAGGGGCAGCTTTTTTATTTATGAGTATGGCAAAACGTGTAACAGTTTACATAGACGGCTTCAATTTCTACTACGGTTTGAGAACGGCCAAGCAGGTTAATGAAAAGTGGTACAAGGGCTATTGGATAGACCTTATAAAGTTTTTTGGTCAGTTTATAGGAGAGAACCAAGTTTTGGAAAAGGTGATATATTTTACCGCCTCACCGCTTAACAAAGAGAAAAGCAGACACCAAAGTGCTTTTCTCAATGCCAACAAACTGATTAACGGTGACAATTTCGAGGTAGTGAGGGGTAAGTATATTTCAAAGGAAATCAAATGCCCACGTTGCAAATATGCCATACTAAGACCCGAGGAAAAGAAAACCGACGTAAACATTTCTATCCGTATGCTTGCCGATTGCGTGATGGATAAAACCGACATCGCGATATTGGTAAGCGGCGATAGCGATTTATTGCCGCCTGTGGAGTTCATACAGCACAATTGCCCAGACAAACAGGTCAGGGCGTATTTTCCGCCATCCATTCACAGCCGTGACATAGCCAACAACATTAAGGCGTATAAGGGAAAGGTTACTCTGCTTGAAAAGAATTTCAACAAGTTTGTTACCGCCCAAATGGATGATACGGTAACAGATGGAAACAAGACATATACAAAACCCGATAAATGGAAATAACCCATCATACCCCGATAGGCAAACTACGCTTATCGGGGCTTTTTCCGGTTTGCCCGTTTGTGTCGGGAGCCAGTACGCAGAAATGCTTTGTGAGTTTTGCCACATCATTGGTCATTCCCCAGATTTTAAAGAAAAGAACGGTTTGGAGGACTCCAAATACAATGGCATAAACCGTGATAAAATTTTCCATAATAGAGTTTTTAAGTATATGAACAAAACAGAATGAAAGAAGCAAGGCTGCTGCCCGATTAAGGCGGTTGTTTATATTACTTTCCCAATCAAATAGATAGCAACAATAATGGCGATAATAGTAGCGATTGCACAGCCTGTATTACCTTTTTCAATATTCTTTTTGTTCGTGTAGTGAGTACCTTTCCATTCTTGTTTTTCAGTTGTAATCAGTACGTCGCCGTTCCCTTGTGTGTAACAATGAATTTGCACGGGGCAATTTGCATAGTCTCGGATTGCAGGGCTAAGCACCATTGCCACCGTTATATCTCCGCGTTTCCACAATTCTTCACTTTCCGTATAAAGGCGTTCAAAAATACCTAAAGTCGTTTCGTTGATAGCAGGGTATTTGGAAAGATAGGTTTGACGGTTATTAAGCACATCATCCCTTAACCTCGGCAATAAAGCAAGAAAATCAGTAAAGGCTTTATATTCGGCAACCGTCCGGCAGGTCAGTATGTCGCTGTTTGTTTTTTTATCCAAAATCCCTTTTATGAAATCGGCTATATCTTCGTTGCTCGTTCTTTCGTTTTCGGGCAGTGTCTTAAATTTGAATTTTACAAACTCGCTAATTGGCCAGCCTCTATTGCTTAGCTTGCGGAGGTACGGTTTACCCAGTAGATTAGATATTTCGGTCTCATCCAAGCTAAATCTTTCAGCAAATTTCGCTAAGGCCTTTTTTGTCGCTATACGTGTTTTTGCTTCGTCTATGTCCATAAATAGTACTATTTTTCCGCAAAAGTACAAAATTTTGGTATAAGTAAGTAACTTTTTTCCGAAAAATTTTGGTAATTCGGGAAAAAAGCGTATCTTTGTAATGCAAACAGTTAATGAATCACATTCATTTCGCAGGGCAAGCGGTCAATTTGCTCAATCAAGATTGGGCATTTTTTATGCCCGTACTTTAGGATATTCGGCGGTTGCCTATACGTAGTTATTACAAGTCCTTCGGGATGAGTGCATTAACTGTTTGCAGCGTATATGGCGACCGCTTTTTTGTTTGCCTAAGACATGACTTTAAATGCAAACAGTTATGAATGAATTATTAAAAAATCCTGTTATTCAGGTCAACGGCACGGCCACGATTGGGCCCAACGTTGAATCGGCTAACCTTTGCGAGATTAAGGAGAGCCGGGTAGTGACAACGTCCTTGCGTGTTGCCGAGATTTTCGGCAAGCAACACAAGCACGTTTTAGAAGCAATCAGAAATATTGAATGCAGCGACGGTTTCCGTGGGTCGAATTTTCGGCTTATACAGAGAATCAGCGACTTAGGGCAAGGAAGAACACGCAAAGACCCCTGTTACTTGATTACCCGTGACGGCTTCACGTTCCTTGTGATGGGCTTCACGGGCAAGACCGCTGCGAAGTTCAAGGAGGCCTACATCAGGGCCTTCAACGAAATGGAGGCAAAGCTGCGCCGCCGGCAGGAGGCCGAACAGTTGCAGCCGCCAAGCAAGCCCCACTACACGACGGCTGACATGCCGCGTATGGTGCATGAGCAGTTGCGGCAGCCCGACGCGGACGTAATCGTGGAGAACTACGGGTGGCAGCGCGTCGTTTCGTCCGTAACGCTTGCAAGGCTCACAGGGCGTAAGCATGAGAACATTTGCGCCAGTGTGCGCCGTATGTTCAAGCACACGTTACGCCCTAATCGGCTGTTTATCCGCCAGACGCGCACCGTACACCGGGGTAACGGCGCGGGCTATGACCGAAACGACGGCGTTATGTACTACATCACCATTGAGGGCTTCCGCGTGTTGTGCACCCACTCCGAGGGAATCAGCGGGGAAGTGGCCAAACTTGTAATGGCAGGATTCCACAAGGCCAAGGGCAAGGTACGTCCCGGGCAGCCGAAGGAGCAGCCGAAACCCGGGGCGGCGATGCCGCCGGCGCCGAACCTGCCGCAAACGCCGGCCGACATGATGCGGCGTTTCGCCACGGCTATGGCGGTGATGATGGGTGTTGATGTAAAACAAGTGTCTGACTTAATGAATGACGGAGGGAACAAGTAATGAAACGGAACAATGAAAAAACAAAAAAGAGCGTGAAGATGTTTGATAATTCGGAAATGGCGGACCGTCTCGGCGCCATTGACGGCATCACACTGGAGAGCACGACCCGGGCCATCATAAAGTGCGTGTCGTGCTGCAGCATGGTGTCAAGCGTTGCTGACACGGTAATCCGGGAAAATGCCGGAATCGGACGTAACAGGGACATTGACGAAATCGTGCGTCTGTGCGCGGCGGCCACGGACAAATTGCTTGAACTCATGCGGGGGAAAATGGAAGAGAACATGTACGTTACGGATTTCAGGCAAATGTGAAAAAAGTAAATTCTTAAAAAAGTCAAATAAGGGACATGATGCGCCAAGGTACGCCACAACGTGCCAAGGCGCATTTTTTTTAGCCGCCAATTCGGTGTAAATTTGCTATAAATAAGCTATTTATGGCGTTTTGGCAAAACATGACACGGCTTTTCAGACGAGAGGATGCCCCCGAACCGAAGACGGAGCAGCCTCGTACGACCCCGCGCACTGGTGCCGGGGTGCGGTACTTCTACGCGTCTGAAAACACCGCCCTGTCCATTGCCACCGCCTACCGTTGCGTGCAGCTTTTGAGTGACAGCGTGGCCGGACTGCATTTGCAGTACATGAAATTCAAGGGCAACCGCTATCAGGAGGACTTAAACGCGCCGATACATTACTTGCTTTCCGTACAGCCCCAACCCGAAATGTCGATTTTCGATTTTTGGAGCATGGCGGTAAAGCTGATGCTGTTGGACGGCAACGCCTACATCTATCCGCGGTATGTGCTGGGCGAACTGACAGACCTTGTCTTGTGCCACAAAGGGAGCGTGGCCCATGACGTGTTAAACGGCAAGTACACCATAGCGGACCCCTACAGCGGCGTATATGGCACATTTGGCGAATCTGAAATTATACACCTGTACTTGCATTCGTCGGACGGACGTACCGGCGAAAGCGTAATCAGCCACGCGCGGCGCACTATCGGGATAGCGTCGGCAGGCGATGATGAAACTGCCAACCGCTTTACCAACGGCGGCAACGTGCGCGGCATTATCAGCAATGACAAGTCCGTAGCCGGATTTGGCGAGTATCAGGACGAGCAGCTGGAAAAGACTGCCGAGAATGTAGACACGCGCTTTTCCAACGGCGAGCATATAGTCAGTTTGCCGGGTCAGGTGGATTTTAAGCAAATATCGCTTTCTTCAACTGACATGCAGTTTTTGGAGAGCCGCAAGTTTACCGTCAGGGAGATTTGCCGCTTTTTCGGTGTGCATCCGTCTTTCGTGTTTGACGATACGAGCAACAATTACAAATCGGCTGAAATGGCCAACGTCGCTTTTCTGTCCATGACGTTAGACCCGATTCTGAAACGCATAGAAACGGAGTTTAGCCGTAAGCTCATACCGCCATCGCTCTGCTGCAAGCGCATTTTCAAGTTTGACCGCAAGGGCATCTATTCTTTGGACTTGGAGGCTATGGCGGGCTATCAGAAAAAGACGATAGAAAGCGGCATCTATACGATTAACGACTGGAGGCGCGCGGAGAACCAGCCCGAAGTCGATGGTGGCGATACCGTGTATATTTCGACGAACCTTGCACCGCTTGGAAGCGAAAAACTTTCGGGCGGCGCACCTAAAGACAATAATGCAAATGGCGAAGATTAACAAAAGGACTATCGGATTTGACGTGAGGCTGCAAGTCCGCGAAGCCGCCGAGGGCGGCGAAAGTCGCGTAATTGAGGGCTACGCGCTTAAATTCGGTGTGCGCAGCCGTCTTTTGTGTGATTGGTGGGATAACTACTACGAAGTGTTAGAACCGGGATGTATTACCCGTGAGACGTTGGATGCCTGCGACATCGTGCTTACGATGTTCCATGACCGCCAGCTGATTTTAGGCCGCAGTAACAAGGGTGCCGGCACTTTGTCTTATGGGATTGACGAGGTGGGCGTGAAGTTCTGGGCCGAAATGCCCAAGACCGTTGACGGCGACAAGGCGTTGGAGTTGGTGCAGCGCGGCGATATTGCCGGCTGTTCCTTTATCTACTCTACCGACGAAGCCGACAGCGAGAATGCCGTAAGTTACGAGCGGTTGGATGAGAAGGACAGCAACGGCGACGATATATTGTTGCGCCATGTCAAGCGTATCGATGCCGTGTACGACTTTACACTGACCACCAAACCAGCCTACGAACAAACCGAAGTGACGCGCCGGGAAGTGGAACAGGCTGGGGTAATCTTCGATAAGCCGCAGGCCGAGGCCCCGAAAGTGATAGACCTTGCCAAAAAGCGTGAGGCAATCCGCAAAGTGAAAGAAAGAATAAGCCGTACCGTTTAGGCGGCATCATGTATAATCAATAATTTTATCCGTCTATGGGAGAAAAGGAGAAATTTAATTTCCGTGAAGCCTACGAGCGTGTGGACGCTATCAAAGGCCGCCTGAACGAGATGGCGCAGAATCTCGAAAGTGACAAAGAGCGCGAAGCGTTCACAGAAGCCGAGGATGGAGAGCGTAGGCAGCTTTTCCGTGAACTCGACATTTTGGAGATGAAAATCAAGGCGAATACCCCGACCATCGAGGTTATGCGCCGTGAAGACATCGCCGAGGCTAACCGGCAAATCCGCGAGTGCTTGGACAAGGGCCAGCGTTTTGAGTTGAAGATTAGCCGTGCGGTGGCTTCTTCATTCAAGGGCAATGCGTCCGGCTATGCCAACCCCACGGCATCGACCAACCCCGCAGGGCTGACAACCCACGACATTGTGGAACCGCTTTACGGCAAGACTATTCTTGCTGCTATCGGAATGCCTTTGCTTACCGGGCTGAAAGGCAATCATCAGTGGCCGGTAGTCGAGTCGTTTGAGGCTACGATTAACGACGAGGGCGCGGCACTGGGAGACACGAAGATACCTGTCGGCAAACTGATTGCCAAGCCGGAGCGTATTGGAATCGCCGTGCCTGTCACTCGCGAGGCCTTGAACGAGACTGACGATTTGCTGCAGGTTGTGGCAACGCAGTACATGCCGGTGGCCGTTGCCGCTCTGATGAACAAAATCACCTTTAGTACAACTAAGGTAACAGGTGCTACTAACCTTGTAGGCCCGTTTGTCAATGTCAAGGCCGCCAACAAACTGACCTATACGGGCGATGCGCCTACGCTCAAGGATTTGGTCGCTCTGAAAACATCTATCCTTGCAACAGACATCATTCCCGACGGTCTTTGCTATGTCATGAACGAGGCCATGAAGGGTGTTCTCGAAGCCACCCCGAAGTGGAATGGCTCCAATGCCGCCATCGTTGACGAAAACGGCAAGATTAACGGAGTGCCGGTATTCACCACCAATCACGTTGCTGACGGTACGGTACATTGCGGTGCGTTCAAGTATGCGCCTCAGGGCCTGTTCGGTGATATGGCATTTATCGTCGACCCCTACAGTCAGGCGCGTAAGAACGCCATCGACTTTGTACTCAACACCGATTATGCTATTACCGTATTGCGTCAGGAGGCTTTCGCCACCATGGCAAAGAAACCCGGCTAAACGGAAGGTGTAACGCTTAGATAAGTTTTCGATTATGGCTAATGTAGTGAGTTTGGAACTGTTCAAGCAGCACGTTAAGGCTGATGATTTCACCGACGACGATGTGTATTTGCAGCATCTTTTAGATACCGCGGAGGCACATGTCATCCGCAGTACCAACCGCACCAAAGACGAATTGACGGAAATGGGCGGCGGTGAGTTTCCCGCCGAATTGAAACACGCCGTCATGATGATTGGCGCGCATTGGTACAATCAACGCGAAAGCGTGGCCGGTACGCAAATGCACGGTGTTCCCGACTCACTGCAAGCCTTGGTTAAACCATTTAGAAAGTTGGCCGAATGATAGCCGGACGCATGAAATACCGCCTTACGTTGTTGGAGCCGAAAACGGCCACTAACGATTTCGGGGAGGAAGCGACCACTTACACCGAAACGCGCACCGTTCATGCCGAGAGGGTGAAATTGAGCGGTAGCCGCAGCGAGGAAGTGGGCGAACATTTTCCGGATTACCGCACGGAATTTAACATCAGGGACGTGCATCCGGTGGCCGAGAATTGGCGCATACAGCAGTTGGGCGGCTATCTCTATACAGTTACTAACATTGTGCCTAATCTTGACAAAGGGTATAAGACTTTGATTTGCGTTAGGGTAAACGAATAGTGAGTTATGGCAAGTCAGACAATAGATATAGACCGGCCTTTTAACGGGGTGTTCCGGGTGTTAAGCCTGAAAGACCAACGCAAGGCATTGCGAGGAGCTATGCGCCGGGAGGGAAACCGACTGAAGAAACAGGCAGCCGACAACTTGCGGGCAAGCGGAATCGGACAGGGCACAAAGCAAAGCCTTTCAAAAGGCATTCGTTTGCGTGTTTATCCAGAGGATTACGGTGCCGGCTTTATGCTTTCGGTGAAACCCCATAAGAAGCAGGGCTACCACACGAACCGTAAGGGCAAAGAAAAGCCCGTACTCATGTGGGCGGAAGACGGTACGGAGTATCGTAAGACAAAGACCAAGACAAAGTTTTTCGTCCGAAAGAGGAAAGGCCACGTTACCGGCAGGATGAAACGGTACGGATTTATACGCAAGACCGACGAGCAAGCAACGCAGGTCGTGGAACAAAATCTATTTACTGACTTTCAGGGCAATATCGAAAAAGCAGCGAGAAAACAAGGATTATTATAAGACATGGCTACGAAAAGGACATCATTAAGTGCGGGGGCAATTATCCGCGATATTCTTATGAAAGACGAAGCCGTAAGGCAGCGTACCAATAAGATATTTCCGGTAGCCACTGACACGGCGAATTTACCCTATATCCTATATCGCAGGGCCGATTTGCAGCACAATCCGACCAAAGCAGGGCAACCCGGAGCGGACACCGTAATTATAGAGGTGGTTTGCTATACGGCTACTTATGCTGAGGGTATAGAATTAGCCGAGACGGTACGCACAGCTTTGGACTATTCCAAGGGTGGAAAAGACGGTTTGGCAATGCGTAGCTGTACGTTATCTGGCAGCGAGGAGGGTTGGGAAGATGATGCCTTTGTACAGCAGCTTGATTTCACAATTAAAATATAGTTTCAATTATGGCAGACACTGGTTATATCAATGGTAGTGACTTGTTGCTAATGGTTGGCGGTAAGGCCGTAGGGCATTGCACAAGTCACACGCTGACCTTCAACAGCGAAACAAAAGACCGGGCCGTGAAGCCCGTGTCAAGTGCCGCCAAGTCCAGCGGACTTTGGAAAGGCAAGGGTGTTACAGGCCTTAGTATTTCCATCAACGCAGAGGGTTTGCGCTTTTACGACGAAACCGAGAACGGGCACGAGCAGATTGCACCTCTTTGGGGTAAGGGCGACAGTGTGGAAGTCAAGGCGTTTAAGCGCGGCGGCGACACGACCCCATACGTTGTGGGAAAATTCGTCATTGCGTCGCTTGAAGAAACAAGCCCCGCACAGGACGATGCAACCTACAGCTTGAGTTTGGAAAATGACGGTGAGCCGGACACCTATCCCGGCAAAACGGCACCTAAACCAAGCGGGCACTAATTCGGCAAGATTATGAAAAAGATAGAAATTACCATCAATGGCAAGGCATACCCCTGTAGACAGACTATGGGGGCTATGCTCCGTTTCAAGCAGGAAACTGGCAAAGAAGTCACCGAGATAGACGGCGGACTGTCCGACATGTGCGCGTTCCTTTGGTGCTGTGTTGTGTCAGCCTGCAAGGTGGACGGCGTGCAGTTCGACATGTCGCTGATGGAGTTTGCCGACAGCCTCACACCCGACGAAATGCAGGAGTGGAGCGAATCGGTGAGTAAGAAAGCGGAAGACCCCGGCAAGGGTGAAAAAAAAAGGAAATAGCCATCTACGAGTTATTGGGGATTGCGTTAAGTCTGATACACCTTTCGTATGATGATTTTTGCCGACTGACACCTGTAGAGTTCGAATACATCTACAAGGAATATCAGGATAAGCGGGAATCGGATTACAAAGACGAGTGGGGGCGGATGCGGATGCTTGCTGCGATAGTGATACAGCCGCATGTGAAACAAAGGGTAACGCCGGGGAAACTTCTTCCGTTTCCGTGGGAGAGCCCTGCGGAACAGCACAAGAAAGCTCCCGAACTCACGGCCGCAGAGAGCCTGAAAAGGTTTGAAGAATTGGCGAAGAAAGTAGAGGCTTAGACGCAATCGCCGATAATGCTATCTTCGCAGCTACTGAAAGCCTGAAAAGGTTTGAAAAATTGAAAAAATCAGCGGTGGAGGTTCTTTAGATAAGTGCCATTGTCGGGAATGCCACTTATAAGGAGCATAAAGCCAAAAGCAGCGGAAGAAATAAGCCCGGACCATATCATACTGTCATAGGACTTAAAAAATACGCTGACGGTGAAAATAGCAAAGAACACCACTGAAACCAGTAGAGACGCTGCCGCTAATATCTTTCTTATCTTATCCATGTCGTAAATATACAGATAAAATTTGGAATAAGTAAGTAAGCAACCCAAAAATATGGCAAAGGAAGTAAAATTTAACATAAAGTTAGCGATTGACGGTAAAGAGCAGCTTGTTACGGCGACCACAAACGTTAAAAAGTTTGCGGAAGAGTTCGAAAAAGCCCGCTCTAAATCAACAAGACTAAGGGATGATTTGCTGAAAATCACCCAAGTTGGTGCGTCCTTTCAAAATGCAATCAACGGGTTGCAGCAGTTGACGGGTATAATGCGGTCTTATACCGATGCCAATGCTACTCAAATTGAAGCTGAAACCAAACTTGCAACCGTCATGCGGCAGCGCATGGGTGCTTCTGATGCGGAAGTCGATTCAATAAAAAAATTAGCGAGTGCCCAACAAGAATTAGGAGTAATAGGCGATGAAGTACAGCTTGCAGGAGCGCAACAGATTGCGACTTTTATAAACCAAAAGTCGAGTCTTGAAACTCTGATTCCGGCAATGAATAATTTATTAGCCCAGCAAAAAGGGCTGTCAGCCACCGGAGAAGACGCAGTGACCATCGGCAATTTAATGGGCAAGGCGATGCAGGGGCAATCTTCCGCTTTGCGCAGAGTCGGCATAACTTTTACGGAGGCCCAAGAGAAAATATTGAAATTCGGCACGGAAAGCCAAAGGGCCTCCATGCTTGCTCAGATTATCACTGATAATGTCGGTGATATGAATGCGGAATTGGCTAAAACTGATGCGGGTAAGGCTAAGCAGACTGCTAATTATATAGGTGATTTAAAGGAGGAGGTCGGTGCTCTGTTCGAAAGTATAGAGCCTACGATAGTTGCAGCCGGTGAACTTGGAATGGCTTTTATGGCTGTAGGTACAACTGTTAGTGGAATTAAAGGTATTTACGTTGGCCTTATGGGATTAACAACAGCCGTCAAAGTCTCTACCGTAAGTACATACGCTCAGGCGGCGGCTTCGAAAATTGCGGCGGCAGCACAATTCTTATGGTCTAAGCAGTTATATTATGGGCGCGAGGCGTTTATAGCATGGACATTAGGCGCAAAATTGGCTGCCGTACAAGCAGTAGCAATGCGGGCGGCAATCATGGGCTTAATGGCAGTTACCGGCGTGGGACTTGCTATTATGGCAGTATCTTCCATTATTTCGTTGTTTGCAAACAACACAGACGGGGCGACGGATAGTATGAAATCCGCTAACCGTGAAATAAATAATGCCAGAGAAGAAACGGAACGCCTTAAAAGTATAGAGCAAGCAACGAATAATGCTTATACCGACGCGGCTTCAGCTATTGGGATAAGTAAGGAAAAATTAAAGAATCTGATTGATGTCAAGAAGACAGGCAAAGACATAAGTAAGGAAGAAAAGAAGATTGTCGGTCAGCTTAACGACACTTATGGTGACACGATGGGCTATTTTGACAGCGTGGTAAAATGGTATGACGCGCTTATACAGAACAGCAAGGCGTATTGCCAGCAAATGGTGGCGGAGGCGAAAACGAGAACATTGGCGAATCAGATAGCGGAAAAAGAAGCGGAAACACACGATATAAGATATGACGATAAGGGCCATTCAAAAAAATACAGTAAGGCACGAGAACAGAAATGGGTAGTGACCGGATATTCATCCGGTGGGTATCAACAGGGGGAGTATAAAGAGGTCGCCGGTAGTAGTGATTGGGATAAAGCTAATCAGAAAATTAAGGATAATCAGGCGGTAATTGCCAATTTGCGCAAGCAGATGGAAGAATCTGTAAAGGAAGCCTCGCAGATTGAATTTAAAGGGCAGTGCCCAACGTCCGGACACATCCACGAAGAAAAAGGCAAAAACAGGTACCGAAAAAGTATTGATTGAGAATGCCAAGACCTATAAGGACTTGACGAACAACGTAGCATATTATCAGCAGGAAATCGAGAAATGCGATGTTACCGACACGGAACGTATAAAGACCTTGCTAAGGGCAAAGGCCGCCGCCGAAACCGGGCTAAAGGCATTTAACGACATGACCGAAGCAGCCTCCGTGCCGGCAGAATTAAAGACTTTAGATGATTATGAGAAAAAGTTAGCGTACCTGCGAAAGCAGAAGCAAACTGCAAACAAGGAGGCTATCGCAGGCATTGATGCGGAAATAAAAGAAACGGAGGCCGCCCGCCAAGCGTTGGAAGATGAGGGCGTAGCCGCCTTAAAGGTCGGTGAGATAAAGACCTATGACCAGCTAAACAAGAAACTTGCTTACTATAACCGCCTGCTTAGCAGCGGTGACAAAGCGCAGCGCGAGTTTGCACAGAAGGGCATTAACGACCTGAACAAGTTGCAGGAAGCGTGGGATTTGGAGTTAGAGGCTACCAAGTTGCCGGCAACTACCAACAATCTAAAGGATATTGACGCTGCAATATCTTTCTATAGCGACAGGCAGCAGAGGGAAGATGCCGACCAGATACAACGGACACAGCGCATTATCGACGACCTCACATCCAAAAAGAAGTTTTTGCAGTTAGGTTTCGAAATACCTAATATGCAAAGAGAAGTTGCCGATATTAACGCTTTGAACGGCAAGGAAAAAAGACTTAAAATCCGGGGCATAGGCTTTGACGAGCTGACCAACAAGATTAAGGAGTTAAACAAACTGCTTAATGACACAGAAAACCCGGTTACCGACAGCCAACGAAAGGATATTGAAAGCCTGATAGCTATTTACGAACGATGGCGCAAGCAATCCATCTCATCGTTTGAGACGATGAGAAACGGCTGGGATAGCGTCAAGGGTATTGGTGACAGCGTGCAGAGCATCACCGATGCGTTGGAAGGCAATGGTGATGCATGGCAGAAAATAACTGCCATCGTGGACGGTTTTATACAACTCTATGAGGGAATACAATCAATCGTTAAGATTATAAGTCTATTTACGGCAGTAACGAAAAACCAAGGTGCTGCCGAAGCTGGAAAAGCCGCGCAAACCGCTGCAAGCACTGCAGCGATAGCCGGTGAAACGGCTGCCACAGTTGCCAATACTACCGCGTCGATTGCCAATACCGCCGCCAAATCCGGCGAAGCCGTTGCGGGTGCGACCGCGAGCGGTGCAAAAATGCCGTTTCCTTACAACCTCATAGCCATTGCGGCGGGGGTAGCTGCGGTAATATCAGCACTGGCGGCCATTGGCAGTTTTTCGACGGGCGGTATAGTCGGTGGCAATTCACCGACGGGTGACAGGCTTTTTGCCCGCGTCAACAGCGGCGAAATGATACTGAACAAGAACCAGCAGCAACGGCTATTGCAGATGCTAAGTGGCGTTGGCAAAATGTCATACCCGGCGATTGACATGCGACAGCCTGAAAATGTCAATTATAACATTAACAGCAACATGCTGCAACCGGCAAATCGCACTGCCGGTACGGTACGGTTTGAGATAGACGGCAGAAAACTTGTTGGGGTGATAGCCAACGAAACGAGAATAGGCAGTAAGTCAGGCAGACGGACAAATATAAAAGTTTAAACAATATGTATCTATACGGTAGTTTTAAAAATCAGCAAGAGGACATTGTTACGGTGCATATCGTAACCAATGCCGACCGTACCAAGACGATTGAGATTGGTGCGGAAGCGGCGGGCGTGTTCTTTACCGATGACCCTATAGAGATTAACAGCGAAGTAAACGACACTTTCGACCACCTGCTAAGGCATAGTGCGTCCATTCGCTTGCTTACTGCCGATTTCATATCCGATTTCTTTTGCACATCGGCGCGTGATGCCATCGTAAATATATATCGCGGCAGTGATTGCCTGTTTGCCGGTTTCATAGAGCCACAGACCTACAGCCAACCGTATAATGAAGTGTACGACGAAGTGGAGTTGAATTGCATAGACGCGCTTTCGGCGTTGCAGTATTCCAAGTTTAAGAATGTTGGCAGCTTGGGGGTATTGTATAACGTAGTAAAGAGTGGGGCGAAGCAGAGCACGTTCTACGAATTGACGGTAGAGATACTTAATGGCATATCGCATCGTCTCAATTTACTTGCAAGTACTGATATGCCTAACAGTATCATGTATGATGGCAGTAAGGCGATTGACAATGTTGGCAGCAACCGTTATACGGTTTTTAAGCAACTTTCGATTTCGGAACTACTATTTCTGGGCGATAAGGAAGATGATGTTTGGCAGCAGGACAAAGTGTTAGAGGAAATGTTGCGCTATCTGAATTTGCATATAGTTCAGGATGGCTTTACATTTTATATCTTTTCGTGGGAATCGGTAAAGGCTACGGCCTCGATGAGTTGGCGCAATATCGTAAATGGCCAAATAACCACAACAGCGTTTAAGACTATTACTATCAGCAATGATAATGTAGCGGATTGCGACACGACAATAAACATCGGCGAGGTTTACAACCAACTGCTTTTGACATGCAAGACTGAGGTCATAGAAAGTGTTATCGAAAGTCCGTTGGACGGTGATTTACTAACGTCGCCGTTTCCCTATTGGCAGAAGTATTGCACGGAGTTTTCGACAGACGGCGAGGGCAAGACCTCGTATGACGCTTTTAAGGCTATGTGTCATGACCAGGTAACGACATACGGTGCAGGGCGTATAACAAGTTGGTTTATACAGCTGATGGCCAATAGTAAGTGGATTTTCCCGAAGAACGGAAACACGTCCATAGACCTTATTACTTTGCATAGTACAGGCACTAACCAGCAGACTTTGCCGAATTGGTTAGGCACGAATCCGGGTGCGGCGATATTGGCAATCGGCAGCGTTGAGATAAACACAGCCAAGAATGATAACAGCCCCGTGTCTAAGGTCAATATGACCAACTATCTGGTTGTGTCGGTAAACGGCAATGGCAGCGATAAGGAGGGCGAATATTATCCTGATGCCAACGACATCAAGGCCAATATCCCCTACGCCGTATATACAGGCAACAGCGCGGGCGGCAATTTTTCACCGGCAGACGATAAGGTAATCAATTATATTGTGCTGTCGGGCAAAGTCATACTTAATCCGCTAATGGAAATGACCGATACATACAAGAAGCTGCATAATGCAGATGATGATGTATGGGCACACGGACGTGTAGAAATGATTAGTGGTGAACACGGCTTAGTGCCGCATCATTTCCCTAATTGGTGGCATAAGACAGTACCCAGCCGTGACAATGGCAACAGATACTACACGCGCAAGTATTGGAGAGCGGTTACGCCCAGTGACGAGGCTGTGTGGGATGATAATACCGATTTTGGTTTAGTTCCGTTCACGGGCAAAGGCCCTGAACAGTATGAGTTCAATTATAGCGCAGTGGGCGAAGGTGCGGACACGATTTCTAAAATATCGGTGCTGGCCTGTATGCTGATTATCGGCGATAAATGCGTAGTTGAATCAGGTACGCAAGGCCGGATAACCGATTTTGTATGGGAAACTTATAAGACGCGCGAACAATGCAGTAGCGACGATGAGTATTACAGGCAATGCTTCTATATCGGCTTTGACCCTAAAATAGGCGACAAACTTATAGGCACAGAATTTGACCTGCAGAACAATATCAACTATACGATGGGCATTGATGCCGAGGGCATAGCAATACCTATCCGCAAGTCCGATAAGATTAGCGGGCAGGTCAGGTTTATGATATTGGGGCCCGTCAATGTGACATGGGACGAGATAACACGCCGCCATCGGACTTTCTTTAGACGCACGAAGTGGAATAGCAATAGTGTGCCGTTACTTGCGCATGTTAGTAACATAATGGTTAAGCAGTTTGAAGTCAAGGTTTACAGCAACAACGGTCTGACTAACAACACGGGTGATAATGACATTATTTATATGAGTGACACCCGGGAAGAATTTACTAACAAGAAAGATGATATAGAGTTTAAGATAAATTCTGCTTTGACGGTGTCGGAATGTCAAAAATTAGGCGTAGCAAGCGCCGTGAGTCTTTCTTCACCGGTAAACACCATAACCAAAGAGGGGGTGCAAAGCATTTACGACTATACCAAAGGCGAACAGGCGAAGCCCGAACAGCTCTACGTGGATAGTTACTACACAGAATACCATTTGCCCCGAATCCTGATGGAGCAGAAACTATTAGACAAAGGCGGCATTATCAATTTATTCTATCATTACACGCACCCCGCGTTGAATAAGGCGTTTTTCGTTCAGGGAATCAGCCGTAATTTGATGGAGGGCCGCGCCGACTTAAAGATTAAGGAGATTGGCGAATGATTGATGTAAAGGTCATAAAGAAGTCAAAGGGTACAGGTGGTCTTCCGACGGGTAACGCCGGAGCGCCATTAAGAGCCGGTACGGTAGATGAAGCCCGCCGAGCCGCAAAGGCCGATTTAGCAACATTTGCGGAGCAATCGGAATATGCCAACCGCGCCGGGCATGCGAGCCGGGCCACTTATGCCGATACGGCAGGGGCCTTAGGGGAAGATATTCTCAATCATATAAAAGAGATGTTCCTCTCCAAGCTCTCCCCCGACACAGCCCAAGGGCTCATCACCTTTTTGCAAGGCA
>ERZ791922.565-NODE-565-length-21498-cov-3.034137_pt1 | contig 21498 bp, 15 predicted proteins | sample MGYA00510134_ERZ791922 | MGnify/ENA primary metagenome ERZ791922 (study PRJEB30046, sample SAMN00792101) | human gut metagenome | study: EMG produced TPA metagenomics assembly of the A metagenome-wide association study of gut microbiota in type 2...
TGGCGGAACATGAGCATTGCCGCGAGAGCTCCCAAAGAGCCTCCCGCTGCCGTAAGGATCAGGAGATTCCTCTCCGAGATCCTCCATTTTCCTTTTTTTGCCCGCCCTTTGTCAAGCCCGTAGGCAATCCATGTGGTAAAATTAATCACTGCAAGATAACCGGAAAGCCAGCTCATACCTTGATCTCCTCTCCCAATGTAAATGAATATATGATTTTCTCCGTTACCGCCTTACCGGTAAGCTGTGTCAGGGCCTGTGCGTAATAATCCAGCTGCGCATGGTATTTCTCGCAGAGCTCTCCTGCACTTCTTACCCGGTCAGTCTTATAATCCAGCACCACAATGCCATCCTCTTCCTCAAAATACACATCGATGATCCCCTGCACCAGAATCTTTTCTCCAGACTGGTCCTGAGGATAAATTTCCGACGCGTCGATCCCGAGGACAAAGGGCTGCTCCTTATAAAGCATTCCCCTCCGCGCCGCGCGGCTCATCCTTCTGCCGCTCTCACACCGCAGGAAAAGCAGGATATCATCCGGGCGGATACACTCTGCCATCTCAGCAGTCAGTCTGCCGTCCTTTCGCAGAGCTGCCACAGTCCTGGGCAGGCTCTCCTCATCATACTCCTCCGTAAAGTCCAAAAGCTCCAACAGCTTATGATAAGCACTGCCCCGGGAAGCCCCGGTAAGGACTTCCTCTTCCTTAAGGAACCCCGGGATCAGAGGGACGACCTCGGGCTCCTCATACATTTCCTGTCCGGCCTCCTCTGCAAGCGCTGTGCGTTTTTTCAGCTCGGAAACAGTAAATTTCAGTTTCATCCTTCCCGCCTCTTCAAAGGGATATACATAATTCATCTGTTCTTCCAGCCGGGCTCTCAGCTCCGGCACATAAATCCGGCTCGTATCCCAGTGTTCCAGCACATCCTGCGCGATATTTTCAGCTCTCTGTTCCACTCTCCCCGGTGCCAGGTCTGCTCCTGTGTATGCTTTTATCTCCACTGGTGCATCTTTTCTCTCTTTGACCGCCTCTGCCGCATGCCCGTCAGACTGTCGACTGCTTTCTTCCAGCACCACGGGCAGTATCCAGTCGAGATAGCATCTTGCCCCCTCCGCGCGGAAGACTCCGGCACTTGTGGCAGCATCCGATAGTGCAGCAACATCTGTGCATCCCGTCATAATAAGTTTTTCCTTCGCACGGGTCAGCGCCACATAGAGTATCCTCATCTCTTCTGCCAGTGTCTCCAGCATAGCCTCTTCCCGTATCATTTTCTTCAGAAATACCGGCTTCTTTGTCCTTCTCTCAAGATTAATATCATCCAGTCCCACGCCCCATTCCGGGTGGAGAATCACACTGCCCCTGGCGTCCTGCATGTTAAAGCGCTTGCCCATCCCTGCGGCAAATACAATGGGGAATTCCAGTCCCTTGCTCTTGTGGATGCTCATGATGCGGACTGTATCAGACTGTTCATCCATGATCCCGGCTTCCCCGTAGTCCACGTCATATTTCTTAAGCTGTCCGATATACCTCACAAAATTAAACAATCCCTTATAGCTGGTCCCCTCAAACGCGGATGCCTTTTCCACCAGCATGTCCACATTCGCCGTTCTCTGGGCCCCGCCGGGCATTGCAGCCACAGAAAGCCCAAAACCCGTAGTCTCAATGATCTCCGAAAGGAGCTCATGCACAGGAGTATACGGCACCTTTCCCCGAAAATATGCCATCTGGTCAAAAAACCGTCCCAGCTTCCGGCTCAGCGCCTCTCTAATCTCCCTGCCTTCATTCCTGCCATCCTTGCGTCCCTCCGCATAGGAAGGGACCGCTTCATAGAAAGGCTGGTTCGGGAATGCAGTCCGGATCTCCGCCATTTCCTCTGATGTCAGATTTCCAAACGGAGAGACAAGCACAGCGGCAAGGGGAAGGTCCTGCCTTGCGTTATCCAGGATCTTCAGATAATCCAGAAGCACGCTCACCTCATAAGTCTCGAAATAACCCTCCCTGCTCACAGAATAGGCAGGGATCCCTTCCTCAGCGAGCACAGCGGCAAGGTCCTCTGCCCATCCCCTGATGCTGCGGGTCAGGATCACGATGTCTCTGTACTGTACCTGGCGGTATCCGCCGGTCTCCCGGTCAATGACCGAGCCGCTCCTGACCAGTTCCCGGATCCGCCGGGCGATCATACGAGCCTCCGCCCTGCGTGCAGCCTCATCTCCTGTATCCGATTTATCCAGCAGAAGGAGCTCCGTCCTGTCAGAAAAGCCTGCGGCACGCGCCTCCGCGGGCAGCTCCGGGAAATCCGCTCCCACATAAAGCGCGGCGCTGTCGTCATACTCTATGCCCCCCAGATCTCTTCCCATGATCCGACGGAATATATAGTTCACACTGTCCAGAACTTCCGCCCGGCTGCGGAAGTTTTTGTGCAGGTCGATCCGCTGCTTCACACTGTCTGCGAGACTGTATGTTTGGTATTTCTCCATGAAAAGTTCCGGTCTGGAAAGACGAAAGCTGTAAATACTCTGCTTTACATCCCCTACCATGAAGATATTGTATCTGCCCTTAGACATTCTGGACACGCTGGTCAGGATGGTCTCCTGCACCAGGTTACTGTCCTGATATTCATCAATCATGACCTCCTCAAACCGGTCCTGATATTCTCCTGCGGCAGGCGACGGGACCAGTTCCCCGTCTTTTTCTACTGTAAGAATCGCCAGCGCAAACTGTTCCATGTCGCTGAAGTCGATCATATTCCTGCTCCGTTTCTTCTCGGCAAACAGCTCTGCAAAACGGTTCACCAGCCATGCAAGTGTCCTCATAGACGGACATGCCCGCCTCATATCCTCCTCCCATTCTCCGCACGGAGCGTAGAAATACAGTTCACGGATATCCTTTACCAGCTTTTTCGCCTGTTCGCGCAGCTTTTTTACCGCCTCCTTTTTCTCATCGGACACAGTTTCATCCTTCTTCCCGGACAGGCGCTTCCAGGCAAAGCCGCAAACCACGTCATACTGGGCGGCAAACCCTTCCGTCCTTTCCAGGCATTTCACATTCTCCAGATCCGACTCCAGCATATCCCCATACATATACGGTCCATCCGGCTCTTCGCAGATCTTAAGGGCATGTTCCAACATCCTGCGGATGTCTCCCGTCCGGCGGCATACTCTCTCTGCCGCCCGATGCGCCATCTCCCCTCTCTCAGGCGTTTCATATGCCTTCACACAGGAATCCAGCCATCTCTCCGGCTGAGGATAACTCCTGGAATACTCATAGAGCTTCAGGATAATCTCCTCAATCTTACGGTCATTTCTCCCGGTCCCGAACCGTTCTGCAAAATCAAGAAACTCTTCTGTCCCTTCGGCATAGCACGCTTCCAGCAGCTCATCCAGCACATCCTGCCGCAGAAGCCTGAGCTCCCCCTCCTCCGCGATACGGAATCCGGGGTCAATACCAATGACATGGAAATGATCCCGGATCACAGAGAGACAAAAGCTGTGGATCGTCGTGATCGCAGCACTGTGGATCAGGGAGGCCTGCTGCTCCAGTCTTGCGTCCCCAGAGCGTTCCTGAAGCTTCTTCTCGATCGCTGCCCCAATCCTCTCTTTCATCTCTGCTGCCGCTGCCTCCGTAAATGTTACGATGAGCAGCCGGTCCACATCCACAGGATGCTCTTCCTCTGTGAGCTTCTTGATGATACGTTCCACAAGCACTGCTGTCTTACCGGAGCCTGCCGCCGCTGACACCAGAATATTCCTGTCCCGCAGATCAATCACTTTCTGCTGTTCTTCCGTCCATTTCACGCTCACTCCTGCTCACCTCCCGTCTTCTTTTCCATCGCCTCCACCGCTTCTTCCACCGAGAGCTTCTCCAGCCTGCGGTATGCACAACCGGCGATCCTTAAGTCAAACCCGCAGATATCCCTGTATGCGCAGTAGTCACAGCCTGTCTCCCCGCCCATTTCATACGGAGCTGCCTCTATCTCTCCTGCATACATAGCCTCTTTCAGAGAACGTTCCTTGTCCCTGGTATATCTCAGTACTGTCTCAAACGTCTCCTGGGGGAGCGCCCTGGAACTTTTGCTGAGAGAGCCGTCCTTGTTGCGCCCCATAGGGAACAGGATGGAAGCGCCTGAGAGATCGTGTTCCAGATGAGAGACAACCGCCTCGTCCCCGTTGATGAGCCCGTCCAGTTTCAGTTCTTTTAAAATGCTCTTCTCCACAGCCTCATCACTGTCTTCCTCCGGAACTACCGGGTCCTGTATCCTGTAATAAAAAATTCCTGCGGGAATGATCTCCTTTCCGGGATGCCTCCCTGCTTCCACCTCCACTGCCGCGTTCAGATAAACCGGAAGCTGCATCTGAAGCCCATGATACAATGCCGTGATATCAAAGCTTTTCATGCCGGTCTTATAATCCGTCACCTTTACGTACACGCCGCCGCTGTCCTCGCAGGTGTCGATCCGGTCGATCTTCCCACTCCCGAACTTCAGCTCATATCCGCTGGGCACAAAATCCCCCTTCTCAAGCTGGCGGGTGAGCGCCCAGACAGAGCGGCTGATCAGCCTCTTGATCCGTCCGATCATATACTCATTCCTTGCGGAGCTGAAAAGCACCGTATTCCCGTAGTCAATAACGCTTTCTTCCACGCTCTCCAAGATGAGCTCATCCCGCTTCTGCGGAGTCATCTCTGTCCATCTTAAATTCTCCCTGTCAGCCTTTCTGGAAAAGCGCTCCAGGGACTGATGAGCAATGTTTCCCAGATCCAGCGCCTCAAAACCGTACTCTTCCCGGTCAGATAGGCGGAGCCCGTAGCTCAGGAAATGGGCGTATGCGCAGGAGGCGAATTGTTCCAGACGCGTCACGCTCACACGCCCGCGGTCAGGGTAAAGCTCTGATGCGCGCTCAGCCCCCAGGGGGGGATATTCTCTGCGCAGGAACGCCGCCTTCAGGGTATTCGCCAGCCCCTCTCTGCTCTCTTCATCTGCAGCAAACCATGTGTACAGCTCCTTCCACTCATCATTCAGCCCTCTCTGGCGTTCTCTGAGCCCTTCCGCCACTTTACGCATCCCGGTCTTTCTTGTAATTTCGCATTCCGACAGCCCCCGTTTTTCTTCATCGGCCGGGCGCAGCCCCGGAAAGAGCCTCCTGATATCCTGGACCAGATATGCCGGACGCATGGTCTTTCCCTCTGAGGACACCTTTGACCAGGAGAGGAACAGCCGCTCCGAAGGCTTTGTCAAGTTCATATATAAATAAAATTTCTGGATGTAGATCTTCTCCTTCGGTCCCGGAGAAAGGCTGATCTCTTCCCTATGGAACTGTTCTCTGTCCCTCTCTGAGAGGAGCCCCCCTGATGCTGTATTTCCCGGAAGAAGGACGTCATTTGCCCCCACGAAAAACAGAGCCCGGATGTTTTTGATCCTGGTACGCTCCACGTCCCCTATGACGACCTGGTCCATGCTCGGCGGGATCACGCCCACCTTTGCCTCCTCAAGCCCCGCATCCAGAAGATCGCAGTATTCCTTCAGCGAAATCTTCTCATCTCCGAGAAGTTCCACAAACTTATCAAACAGCTCCAGCACGATCCGGTAGACCTGGGCATATTCTTTTGCCAGGGCAAGCTCCCCCTCCTCCTGAAACTTCTGTTCCATAGCCGCAAGCTGCTCCTGGAGCCGTTCGCCGGCAATATATTCGTAGACGGCCAGCGTCACGTCGCGGACTGTCTTCCTGCGCTGCTTCAGGATCGCCATGAGCCCGCCCGTCTTCTCCACGAATCTCACCCTGAGATGGTTCAATTCCTGAAGCTCTTTCTCCCCGGTCCCGGCAGTCCTCCTCACCCACGCCTGCTGCCATTTCTTATAGCTCTTAATTCCAAGGGCAAGGCAGTAATTCTCCATGTGGTCAATCTCTTCATCCGTAAATCCGCACAATCCTGTCCTCAGGTGGCGGAATACACTCTCATAGGTAAAATTCTGCTCTGCCATTGCCAGAAGGCTTCGCACATACTCTACAAAAGAATTCAAAAGGATACTCTTCTTATGATCCATAAACACCGGGATGCCGAACGTCCCGCACGCCTTTTCAAGAGCATTGGCATAAACATTCATATCTGCGGCGATCACCGCGATATCCCGGTACCGGTACCCCTTTTCCCTCACCAGAGAACGGATCGCCTCAGCGGCATACTGAGCCTCTCCCCGCGGATTCCTCGCCTCATGCAGGGAGACAGCCCTCTCCCCAGCTGCTGCCTTTCCGTCCTCATCTGCGCCGAACTTTCTTCCCGAATAGCGGAACAGCTCTGATTCAAGAAATGCCAGCTCCGGGTTTTCGCGGAACCGATACGGTGGTTTCCCGTACAGGCACACTGGCTCTTCCACCTCTGCCCCTGTCTCCCGCGCGATCTTCACAAGAGAGGTCACCATCTGCTTGCTGAGAGCAAAGAGCTGGTACGGATGTCGGTACACAAAAGGATCTTCCCGCTCATCCATTTCCACGCTGATCATGACCCTGTCACACACTCTGAGAAGTTCTCCCAGCAGCCGGTCCTGTACCGGGGTAAATCCGGTAAAACCATCCACTGCAACCACACTGTGTTTCAGGATCTCTGACTGAGGAACCACATCACTGAGCACGTCCAGCATCTCTTCTTTCGTGATATATTTTTCGCTCAAGTACTCCTCAAACCCTTCGTAGATCCTGCGGATATCTTTCAGCTTATAGTAAAGATAGCTGTCCTGATCCAGCCCTTCCATGAATTCATCGATCCGCTCCAGGTCCACGCCGTACTGGGTAAATTCTGAAATAACCGACTTCACCTCACTGATGTACCCCTGCTTCTTAAGGTTCCCTTTCAGGACCGTCAGCTCATCCTCAAAATCCCCCGCGATCTTTCTGAGCACAAGGTTCTTGCCCTCATCATCCAGCACAGGAAGACTGTCCCTTCCCACCTCCTCAAATACGCGGTGCGCCAGACGCCCGAAACTTAAGACATCGATATTCATTATCCCGCCCCGGGGATGCATCAGGCAGAGATCCTTCTGCGTCTGCATGGTAAACTGCTCCGGCACGAGGACAAGATAATTCTTCTCCGGATGCCTGACCGAATCCTCTATGATACTTTTGTACAGCCAGTGGGATTTCCCGTCGCCCGAATTGCCGAATATAAATTGTAATGACATTTCATTCCTCCTGTCCCGTCCTGTGTAGCACTTCCGCCTGGAGCATCCTTCCGCCCCATCGCCGCTGAGCCTCCAGGGCTTTTTCCAAAATGCATTTTTCTTCATATGCAGATACACTTATACAGCTTATCAAAAAATTCACGAAAGTATTATAACATGAAATCTGGATTTGTGTGTGAGAACAGGCGGCGGAAAACCTGATTGGCTATCTTTAGAATTCTTTAAGTATAACTTAAGTAATATTACATTGACAAATAATATTATATAAAATATAATATAGAAAACGATACAATATTAAAAATCGTTTTTAAACATAAGATATTGTACAGAAAGGGTGATCGCATGGTATTTAATACAGGCGCAGCGCTTCTGGATGCTATCGTTCTGGCGGTCGTCTCTATGGAAGACGAGGGGACGTATGGTTATCGGATCACGCAGGATGTGCGTAAGATCATCGATGTATCAGAGTCCACGCTGTATCCGGTCCTGCGCAGGCTTCAAAAGGATGAGTGCCTGGAAGTCTATGACAGGCAGTTTGACGGCAGGAACAGACGGTATTATAAAGTGACATCCCGGGGGATGGCACAGCTGAATCTGTATAAAGCAGAATGGAAGACTTATATTCAGAAGATCAATGCGATATTTGAGGGAGGTGTAACTGCATGAACCGTGTGGATTTTTTGGCTGAACTTGAACAGCGGTTATCCGGCATCCCGGAGGAAGAACGCCAGGCAGCAATACAGTATTATGCTGATTATTTAGCGGATGCAGGCGAGGAGAATGAGGACGAGGCAATCAGGGAACTGGGGAGCCCGGAGAAAGTAGCGGAGTCCATAAAAGCAGATTATTATGGGACAGAGTTTGATGAGTCCCGTTTTGATCATAAAGATTATATGGAAAAATACGGTCAGCGTTCTAATCAGGAGGGTGGCCCCGATAACAGATCAGGCGCTGCGCCCGGATCTGATGGGCAGGGAAACGGACAGTCTCAGAAAAGCGCTCCATGGACCAGCAGAGGCCTGAAGATCTTACTTATCATTTTGATAGCGATCGTTGTCTGGCCGGTAACTCTGGGTGTCGCAGGGGTTGTGCTCGGGGTGGCGGCAGCGGTATTCTTTTTCTTTGCAGGACTCGTTATTGCAGCCACAGCGATTATGATTTCGGGAGTTGTTGTAGCTGTAACCGGGATTGCGCTGATCGTCATACCGCCGGCAGGCATGATTGTTATCGGTGTGGGAATATTACTTTTTGTATTGGGCTTGATCGCAACAGCAGGGACTGTAAAACTCTGTATCATTGTATATCCGGCCATGATCAGGGGGTTTGTCAATTTGTGCAGACGTCCGTTTTATGGAAAGGTGGTGTAAATAAAAATGAAAAAAGGGTGGAAGATTTTTTGGATCATATGCGCAGTCCTGGCTGCTGTTGGAATTTTTCTGACAATTGCGGGCACAGCGCTGGGCGGGCTTGCTATGCTGAGAGAAGAACAGGATGAGAATGTCATACGGACCTGGATGGACCGGCTGGGGATCCGGATCAGGAATGAGGTTACAGTAACTACTGATACCACCGCTATACCGGATGAGAACTATATCCCTGGTCAGCCTGACGGGACAGATATAACCTGTTACTCAGGAATTGATAAACTGGATCTTGAACTGACCGGGATGGGAGTCTGCGTGATGCCCTATGATGAAGAGTCAGATGCGGTTTATAACGGAGATATTATTGTAGATATCTCTCAGTGCAGGGATGACCTTAAGGATCAGATAACAGTGAGCCGGGATGATTCTGAACTCAAGATTCATATGGAAGACAGGGGGCGTTTGAATACAGAGGACAGCGGCATCATGTATATCAGTGTACCCCGGGGGCTTTATTTTGAAAAAATAACTGCCAACGCACAGGCAGGGTACATTGAACTGGCGGAAATAGAAGCCGGGGAACTGGATGTAAAGACGAATACCGGACAGATCATTGCCTCTGCCTTTTCCGCAGAACAGCTGGATGCAGAATGCGGTGTCGGGCAGATAATTCTGGAAGGCGAGGTGACGGAACTTGCCGAGATCAATTGTAATGTGGGAGAAGTGAGATGTACCCTTCCGGGGACAGCAGACGCCTATGACTACGAATTAAAGTGTGCTGCGGGCGGACTTTTGATAGATGGAGAATCATATAGCAGCATTGTGGATAAAAAGGAAATAGACAATGGAAGCGGGTGCAAGATCAAAGCGGAGTGCGATCTGGGAAATATAGAAATCAATTTTGAATGATCGCAGCGTGGAAATCAAAATATGACTTGAATATCAGAAAGGAGAAAAAATGACAGATAAAAAATTGTATCGTTCAAGAACAAGCAAAATGCTCTGTGGAGTATGTGGAGGTATAGGAGAATACTTTAACATAGACCCTACCTTGATCAGGCTGCTGTTTGTGCTGTTCGGGTGCACGGGAGGCGGGATACTGGCATATATCATAGCAGCGATCATCATACCGGATCAGCCGATGTAAATCTGGATTCGCCAGGAAACCTGGGAGTGAGTAAAGCGGACGAAAACACCGAAGCAATATATCAAAGACGTATTCAGAGCGTGTGTGCGGGTGGCTTCGGCTCCGAGCTCCGTGGCAGCGAAAACTACGAAATCCGGGACTATGCTAAGAACAGAAATCAGCAGGGGACAACTCGTCTTCGCCTCAGGCAATTCCTCTGCTGATTTCAACGCATAGTCCCGGGTTTCAAGTTTTTGCAAGCCCCTTCGCAGTCGCCTCAGACACCCGCACCCCCGCTCTGAAAGGTTTTCGCAAAGGTGCTCCGCGGTTTTCGGACGGTTTTCCGCCTCCCGTCCTCACACACAAATCCAGATTTCAGTAGTATTTTACAGTTACGGTCCGCCCCATTTTTTCTGATGTGGTTATCAGCTGGTCCACAAGGTTCTGCCTCATACTCAGATCAAAGTTAAGTTCTGATTCGGCATGATCTTCATTGACTGCTGTTCCCACGAATAGGTTCAGCTCCGTGCAGTCTTCTATCAGCAGTTTTGCCAGACGGGAGGCGCCGTTATCTGCGTCCAGCTCATCAAAAAATTCGGCGTCAAATTCATCATTGACATATTTTTTCAGGATCTTCAGGCATTTTCCGAGAGTCAGAACGCCTTCTGTGACCAGGTCAATTCCTTCCAGTGTCGCCATGGGCGGCACATCCGGATTCCGGCTGTCCACCTTTGTTATGATCTCGCGTCCGAGTATCCGGGCCGCGATATTTGCGCTCGTCCCGCCAGCTACGACTTTTTTTCCTTCCGTATGCATAAACTCATGCATCAGCCTCTCATCGTCGTCTTTTGATTTTGGGGGACCGGTAAAAATATTGACGACTCTGCGGTCTATCACCCGGGCCACTGCCACCGTAGTATCGTCTCCGGGTTTTTCTTCGTACAGTTCGTCACAAGCCTGGCTGAGCATTACTGCGAGCCTGGACGCTGACATTGTCTTTTTTGTACATTTCAGGGTATATTCTGCCATTGCCTCCCACGTCCACCCCTGGAGATTGAGGATGGAGCCCGCGCCTGCATAGATGACTCCGTCGCTCATCAGTACAAAGCAGTCGTTCTTTTTTACATGGAAACGGTATTCATGGATCCTTTTTCCTCCGACCTCCCGTGTCTCATAAGGATATTTCACGATCTTTCCATCGCGGATAAATACACAGGACGGATTGTCAAACTCAGCCAGGTAAGCTTCCCCGCTGTGGAAGATCTGCAAAATTGAAAATGTAGCATATGCCACTTTTCTTACCTTACAGATGGGCAGTGTCTTTGCGATCGTCTCAACACAGGATTCGATATCAGCCCCTTCATAAAGCATGGTGCCCAGGATCTTCGATGTAAGCGTGGCGAGGATATTTGCTTTTACCCCGCTGCCCATCCCGTCAGCCAGGATCATGATATCCGAATCGTTTGTCTTAATGATTTCTACTTTGTCGCCGCAGAGCTCTTCATTTTGTTTGTTCAGGCTTTTCCATGCCACGTCTATACTTACACTCATTGTCACTCCTCCTCATTCAGGATAGAATCCCTGAGCTTAGTAAGGGTTACTTTGGTCTCCGCGGTTGTCTCGCCGAGGAGTCCCGCGATCTCCTGAGCCACCATCATCTGCTTTTCAATGACTTTTTGCGCCATCTCCACTGTTTCTACTTTCAGATTATAATGCTGTTCCTTGATCTTCTCTTCCCTGGTTACATCCTGGAAAGTAACAAGCACGGCATCCAGATTTTCGATATAAACGATTGTTTCTTCTGCGATCAGCCTGCCGTTTTCAAGCTGTACTTTCTTATGCAGCACAGGCTCTCTTGTAAGAAGCGCCGTCTCGATATCTTCAGTCTCTATAAATTCAAATATGTATCTCTGAACAGCCTCCTCATGTCCTACGCCAAGAAGTTCCTGTCCCTTACGGTTGCAGTCCAGGATACGCATATCATTTCCGATGACAAAAATCATATTCGGCGTTACATCCATAACTACATTAGACATGGACTCTGCCTGAGCAAGAGCATACGGCATGCACATGGACAGTTCAGCCTTTCCCTGGAAAACAGCGACTGCTTTCTCGCGGCAGGTGGAATATCCACACGCGCCGCAGTTCAATTCGTCCTCGGGAGAATATTTACCCGTGGATCTGAGGATCCTCTGGATCTGTTCTTCCGACGGCATAATATCTGACAGGCTGTGGTCCCCGAATTCCTTAGCAAGTTCTTCTTCAGTCATGTCAGGAAGCTCTCGCGCTGCCTTGTAGGATACCACGTTTTCAATCTTTACTTTTGTTTTCACATATGAAGTATTCCAGTGCGCTGACGCCGGACCTTTAGCGCAGCCGCCCTCGCAGACGTTTGCCTCGATAAAACAGTGGTCAAGTTCGCCTTTTTGCAGACATTCCAGCATTTCCATACAGTTTTCCAGACCGTCTACAAATACTTTGTGGTATCCGTCTGTCTCCTCTTCCGTGATCACTGACTGGATTACGCCGCCGCTCACCGGATAGAGACGGTTGATCTGCGGATCAGGATTCCCCATGGGCTTATCCTCGCAGGCATGCAGATCGATCCCTTCCTCCTGGAACCAGTCTGCCAGCTCCTCAAATGTGAGGATCGCATCCACCGCGCCAAACACCCTTTCATCGCCGATGGCTTCCTGTTTCTTTGCAATACAGGGCCCCAGAAAAACGACTTTGACATCCGGCCCGTAAATCTTCTTAATATACCGGCCATGCGCCACCATTGGGGACACAACAGGCGCCATCAGCTTTGCGCAGTCCGGATAGTATTTTTCGATCAGGTCGTTCACACTCGGGCAGCATGTAGTGATGATATTAGGCATTTTATTCTGACGGACCAGTTTTTTATATTCGTTTGTCACCAGCGCGGCTCCCTCTGCAGTCTCGCGCACTTCCCAGAACCCCAGACGCTGAAGAGCATCCACTACCTGTCCCGGCGTGTCGAATTCAAGCACACCTGCATAAGACGGGGCAATCGATATGACCGTCTTAAATCCCTGACGAAGATAACCCTTCACCCGCTCCATGTCACTGGCAAAAGTCTTCGCATTCTGAGGACAGACCTCCAGGCAGCGGCCGCAGTTGATACAGTGGTCCACCATGATCCTGGCCTGCTCGTCCTTGACTGAGATCGCTTTTACCGCGCAGTTGCGCACACATTTGTAACAGTGACGGCATTTTGCATCTTTAAAGTCGATGACCTTCATCCCGCAAAACCTCCTTGTATTTTTTCGTTTGATCTATTGATCCTATTTTACCAGAGCAGGATCAGAATATCCAGAGACGTTTTTTCTGTCTGCTTCCTGTATTTTACATGCGGTTCTCGTTTACATTATATGATTTTGGGGTCAAAAGCCCCAACTTTGATGCCTGCGGACTGTTCCGCGCTTCGTACTCCTGCAATCCGCCCCGATATGAGCAAGCTCATGTGGATTTAGACATTTTGATCCTGGTATCATTATATAAAACTGTAATAAAATAAATTGCATAAGATGCAACCATTTGTCTTCTCATCTGCGTCTAATGGTCAGGAAGCATTGATACACAGACAGACTGCAGAGAGGAGGAGGACTTGAAATGAACAGAAGGGGAAAGGAGGAGATCAGTCTGGAATATCTGGTACGAAAGGCAAAGAAAGGAGACCCGCAGGCTTTTATCGAGCTGATCGAAGCAAGCAAACAGAGTATGTACAAAACAGCGCGGAGCTATTTCTCTAATGAAGAAGATATTGCCGATGCGATACAGGATACGATCGAGACCGCATACCGCTCGATCGTCAGCCTGAAAAATGACAAATATTTCCACACATGGCTGATCCGCATCCTTATCAATAAATGTATTGACATGATACGAAAAAACCGCAGGGAAAGCCCGGTTGAGTTTTTCCCAGAGCAGGGGGAGATGTGTGCAGAGCTGACAGAGTGTGAATTTGAGGAACTGATGCGTTTCCTTGACGAAAAATACCGGACAGTGCTTCTCCTGTACTACGGGGAAGGTTTCAAGGTGACTGAAATAGCACAGATTCTCAATATGGAAGAAAACACAGTAAAATCCAGACTGTCACGCGGACGGGAAAAGTTCCGGAAGATCTGGACCGCGCAGAATGCAGCCACTGAATGAGAAAGGAGGAACGAAATTGAAAAAAGAATATTCACAGCAGGATGTAGAACGTATTTTAAAAAGTAACGCTCAGATCCCGGAAAGTGTTGACGAGCGGATCAGGGATACCTACCGGGAACTTGGGCTGATCGGGAATACCGGCAGGAAGAGTACCGGAAAACGTACTGTACACCGGAAAAAGAGAAAAGTATGGGCCGCGGTCGCGGCGGCGGCAGTCCTTACCACAGGACTTGGTGTCACTGTATTTGCTGTCAGTCAGCTCATGAACGCAGATCTGAAAGAAACAGAGGATGGTCTCATCTATGAGATTTCTATAGCTCCTGAGACAAAAGAAGCTCATGATGTCAAAGTAACTCCCACCTATGTACCGGAGGGGTTTGTCTATCATGAGGATGGTCCTTACGCCCTTAAATGGCATAATGATGCAACTGACGGCGACATGTCCATCATTAAATATAATGCGGCAGACCTCTATAAAATGTCCAAGACGCAGGAAGAAATGCTCCACACAATGTTTGACAAGGATTCTTTCGTTGAGACTACGACGATAAATGAGATGAAAACAGATATGTTCAGCGAGGGCAGTATCTACAAAGACAGTGACTCTGTAAGACAGGATGTATTCCTGTTCAACGAGGAGTACGGCTGCGCTGTCCATGTGTATCTGGAAGGACCAGGACTGGCGGAAGATGAGGCGCTTAAAGTGGCGCGGGGACTGGACATCGAAGTATTGGACACTACTGTAGAATATGCGTCCGATGAAGAACTCGACACCCTGAAACAGGAAATTGCAATGGCCGCAGGAAAAACAGGCGGCGCAGTTAATTATTATGAAATCGGTGATGAGATCACACCGCCGCCGGAGACCGGAATTGACGATGTGATGCCTCAGACCCATAAAGTGACAGATATTCAGATCTTGGATTCCCTGCCGCTTGACCAGTATCCGAAAGAAAACTATATCGAGGATTATGATACGGTAGTCGCTCCTCTGCTTAATGAGGACGGAACATTGAAAGATCACGAAAGGTATCCTCTCAAAAACGGAAGTATTGTAGAAGACGGGATCGAATCCACAGGAGCCAAATTCATTGTGGCGACAACAAAGATTACGAATACCGGAGACACGGCTCAGGAAATCTATATCGCCCCGGATCTGATGCTGCTTACGGACAACGGATCAGGATCTCCTACGGAATACTGGTACTGGCCTGCTTCCGAAGCGTATCAGGAATTTGTCTCGGACCACCGTATGCCGGAATATCAGACTGTCCAGATGTTCACAGAGAATCAGAAAACGCATGTACATTTCGCTGAGATAGAGGCGGGAGAAACGATAACATGCACATTCGCATGGGCAGTGGATGAAGACTGCATAGACGACGCTTATCTGGGATTTTACAATGGAGCCGCAGGTACGACGGAATCGCTGGTGAAAGTGGCAGAATGATTAAAGCTGGATTTGCCGGGGAACCTGGGAGTGAGTAAAGCGGACGAAAACACCGAAGCGGGGGATGTCGAAGACGTATTCAGAGCGTGTATGCGCCCTTTGCAATATTTGGGGCGCATTGTGCAACACAGGCCTATTCCAAGCTGGCGCTCATTCTGTGCATTGCCCTAGACAAAAAATTTGAAGAGTTATTCTACTTTTAGGAAATAGTATTCTCTTATTGACTTTTTTCATCCCTTCTGCTATCCTTTTTGCAGAATAAGGGAGCGCAGAATACCTCCCGCAAGATTGGAGCTGAAAAGATGATTATTACTTCCTGCTGATCACAAAACCGCATGACAATCTGTACGGCAATATTATTTCACATTTTCGTACAAAAGCGTCCTTATCCAGACGTTCTGTCTTGTCATGCACGCGCAGGAAAGTATTTTCATCTTTTTGGTTCATACATCACACAGCGCTGTCCGCTGCTTCGGCTGCGCTCACACGCTATCCCCTGCCAAATCGGGGAGCGCTTATACCGTATGAGACATAAAGACCGCGGAAATCACTTTCCCGCGGTTTCTTCTTTACCCTGTCCACAAGGAGGTAGATATTTATGTCTCTGATACAGATAAACAATTTAAATTTTACTTATGAAGGCAGCTTTGACCCTGTCTTTGAAAATGTCACTTTTCAGATCGATACGAACTGGAAGCTGGGATTCATCGGGCGAAACGGGAAAGGCAAAACTACATTTTTGAAGTTGCTCATGCATGAATATGAATACAGCGGATCCATCACAGCGTCCGTGGATTTTGAATATTTTCCTTTTCCCATAGAGGATCCCTCACTCATGACTTACGAGATCCTTGAAAACGCAAATCCGATGATGGAACAGTGGGAACTGATCCGTGAGCTGAACCTGCTGGATACTGATCCAGAGATCCTGTACCGTCCGTTCCGTACTTTAAGCTTCGGAGAACAGACGAAATCTCTTCTTGCCGCGCTCTTTTTAAAGGAACACGCTTTTCTTCTGATCGATGAACCGACAAACCATCTGGATGTCCGCGCCCGGGAAAAAGTGGCGGACTACCTTGCGCGCAAAAAGGGATTTATCCTGGTGTCTCACGACCGCGATTTCATCGACCGGTGCGCGGACCATGTCCTTGTGCTGAACCGGCAGTCCATTGAGGTGCGTAAGGGGAACTTTTCTTCCTGGTACGCGGACAAATCCGCCAGAGATGATCTTGAAAGACGACAGAATGAAAGCCTGAAAAAAGATATCCATAAATTAAAAGAGGCAGCCCGGCAAGCTGCACGGTGGTCAGATAAAGTCGAAGGATCAAAGATCGGCACTCGTGTTGCGGGCCTTAAACCGGACCGGGGACACATCGGGCATCAGGCAGCTAAAATGATGAAGCGGGCAAAGTCGCTGGAACACCGAAAGGAAAACGCGGTCCGTGAAAAGGAAAGTCTGCTCAAAGACGTGGAAACCGCGGACAGCCTGAAGATCAATGTGCTGGACCATCACAGCCGCAGGCTTGTATCCCTCCAGGATATCACCATTGATTATCGTTCAGGCAATGCCGGAAACTGTGAGCACTCATCTCCTCTGCTCACACACTTCAGCCTTGAAGTTTTAAAGGGCGAGCGCATTGCCCTGTCGGGGAAAAACGGCTGCGGAAAGTCCAGCCTGATCAAACTCATCTTAGGAGAAGATATCCCCCACACAGGAGAAATACACCTTGCCGGAGGACTTAAGATCTCTTATATCTCACAAGACACTTCCCGGCTGAACGGGACACTCTCTGCCTTCGCCGAAAAGCAGGGACTTGATGACGCTCTTTTCCGGACTGTGCTCAGAAAACTGGGGCTGGAAAGAGTCCAGTTTGAAAAAAGGATCGAGGAGTACAGCGAAGGACAGAAAAAGAAAGTACTGCTGGCGGTCTCTCTGTGTGAGCCTGCACACCTGTTCCTCTGGGACGAGCCGCTGAACTTTATCGATATTTTTTCCCGCATCCAATTGGAAGAACTGCTCCTTGCCTCCCGCCCCACCATGCTTTTCGTGGAGCATGACCGGGCTTTCCGGGAAAAAGTGGCGACCAGAGTGGTGAATATCTGAATATCAAATGCCGGTCAGCCGGTCTGAAGATCGTTTGAGACCGGCTTCTTTCCCGGGATCTGTGCCAGGAGCACCGCGGCAAATACCAAAGCACAGCCGAACAGCTCCCGTCCGGACAGACGCTCCCCAAGGATCACCCATCCCGTGAGCACAGAGAATACGGATTCCAGGCTGAGAAGCAGAGAAGCCACGGTCGGATCTGTATTTTTCTGTGCAATGACCTGAAGCGTATATGCCAATCCGCAAGAGAGCACTCCCGCATAGGCAAGCGGCATCCACGCTGCCAGTATCTCACTGATCCTCGGCTGCTCCTGTACAAACATAGGGACAGCGCACAGGATCCCGCACACAAAAAACTGGATACAGGACAGAGCAACGCCATCCACCTTTGGTGCAAAATGATCGATCACAAGGATATGTACGGAAAATACGATCGCACATAAAAATACAAGAAAATCACCCTTTGATATGGAAAAACCGTCCGTAATGCAGAGGAAATACATGCCTGCCACGGCAAGTGCGACCCCGATCCAAACCTTCAGTCCGGCTCTTCTTCCGAGGAAGAGTCCCATGATGGGAACGATCAGGATGTACAGTGCCGTGATAAACCCCGCCTTTCCCGCACTGGTGTACACAATACCGATCTGCTGGAGGGAGCTCGCTGCCGCAAGCGCGATCCCACAGCAGATGCCTCCGATGATCAGTGTTTTCCTGTCCCCTGAAGAGGGCTCTCCCTGTCCGTTCTTTCTCCTCTGCCTTTTCATAATAAAAATAACCGGGAGAAGTACGATCCCTCCCATGAAACTGCGGATCGAATTAAATGTGAACGGACCGATATAGTCCATCCCAACGCTCTGCGCCACAAAGGCGCTGCCCCAAATCAGTGCGGTCAGCGCCAAAAGAAGATTATTCGTTGTTCTGTGTTTCATTTGAAAAATTTCTCCATTACTTCCTGTGCCGGCATTTCTTTTCCCGTGAACAGCTCAAACGCCGCCGCGCCCTGCCAGAGGAGCATTCCTATGCCTCCGACTGCCGCCCGGCATCCCGCCTCTTTAGCCTTTTTCAGCAGGAGAGTCTCTTTCGGATTATAGACCACGTCAGCCACTGCCAGATCTTTGTGAAGGAATTCCGCCGGTACGGGCAGCACATCTTCAAGCGGACTCATACCCGCACGGGTCGCGTTGATCAAGATATCGCTTTCTGCGATCGCTTTCTTCAGCGCCTCTGTATCATCCAGATCCTCAATATAGACTTTGCTGATACCCGGGACTGCTTTCTCTATCTTCTCCACTGTCTTTTCGCCGTTTGCATAGAACTCATCCTTCCGGTTGAAAATAGCGATCTCACTCACCCCGTCCAGAGCGGCCTGAACCGCGATCGCTGTCGCTGCCCCGCCTGTGCCTATAAGAACGATTTTCTTACCGGCAATGTCAATCCCATGCTCTTTCAGGTTACGCACAAAGCCGATCCCGTCCGTGATATGTCCGGTCATCGTGCCGTCCTCCTCAAAGACAACGGTATTGCATGCTCCCACCAGCTCCGCTGCCGGGGAAAGCCTGTCCACGAGCTGCGCTGCTGCTGTTTTGCACGGCATGGTCACGTTAAAACCGCCCGCGTGAAGCGTCCGCAGCGCATTGACTGCGTCCGCGGTCTTTTCAAGCGGCACATCAAAGGCGAGATATGCCGCATCTATCCCAAGCTTTTCAAAACTGTAATTGTACATAGCCGGGGAGCCGGAGTGCCCCACCGGAGAGCCGATAAGCCCGTAAAGCTGTGTATGTCCGCTGATTCTGCTTTCCATTATGATCTATCCTCCTGTATCTGTCTTCAAAATAAAATGCAGATACAGTATATCACACCGCCGCCCCGCTCTTCAATCCTTTAAAGCGCGAAGATTTTAAAGTGTCAAATCACTTCTTATTGATCCGACCGATGATCTGTTTCGCATAGGCGCTCACGCCTGTCACAACGATTCCCTGCGTGACCGCCGTGAATGCCGCCATCGCCACATCTTTTGCCCCGCCGCACTCACAGGTGGCAAACACATATAAAGAACAGATCAGGATGCCTGCAAGACCTGTAAGAAAAATCACGTATTTATCCTGGATAAGAGAGCTTTTTCTCAACGCCATATCAAGGAAATACAGTGCCAGCGCAACTACGATCAGTTCCGGTTTGATATATTCTGTAATCTCCATATAGAAATCCCCCTTTCATGCATATAGTAAAATATATGCAGAAACGGGGATTTCTGTGTTGTCTCCACACTGTCTGTCACGCTGTATCTGTCAATTAATCTTCCGGATACTCTGCCCTGTCTCCATCGGATATATGATCATCGTATTTCCGTCCGGATCTACAATCCTCATTTCCACAGAATTGATCTGACTGTTTCCGTATGTTTTATAGTAATAAGTTCCTGTATCCGCATTAACACAGCAGGAATACGTAGTGATATCATATTTCCCATCCTGCGTGATAACCGCGCCCCTGGGCATTGCCACACTATCTAAAATATGGAAGACCTGGGATACATTCTCCTCTTCGTTTTCTCCACACACAGCGTTCCATTTCAGAAACGCCGCTTTCACAAATCTGGAAGCAGAAGAATAGTCACCGGGAAGCCCGATTCCTCCCATCCCCTGGGAATATGGTTTTAGACAGAGATCCTTTTCTTCATTTCCCCACTGGCTGAAACGCGGCTGGGGATAACCGGCTGTCACACTCAGATAATTATTCAGATTCATTCTGTGGTACTCAAAAGGCGGATTATTCGTCAAAACGCCAATCGAGTCTTCGTAAACCTTTATGCCTTCCCTGACCGACTCGACCACAAGGCATCTCTCCCTGTCTGCCAGCATCCAGTGGAGCCGGGCGGGCGGCATATCTTCGGAAAATGCATCATCTGTAATATTTATCTCCTTCATTCTTTCTTCTGCTTCTTTAACAGATGCGCACGTCCCGAGGATCCACGGGATGAACTCAAATGTGCCAATATTAGTTTTTCCACATTCTGTCTTTCTGTAATATGCGCTCCCCGGAAAATTCAGCCCTGCCATGCAGAGTCCTTGTTCGTTCACTGCTTCTGCATAGAGGGGAAATGCCTCCTGCCCCGCAGCCATGCCGATCATAGCATAATGGCGCGGCAGAAAGTCTACATATTTGAACTGGAACGGAAAAGCACGAGGAGTAATCACCACACATTCTCCGAACGAATACTCCAGGTCCATGTTTCTGCCGAAGTAGAAATCTCCGTTTTTATAAGTGATACAAGTGCACATAAAAACTATCCCTCCCTTAGGTCTTAATCTGTGTTTCTGATCAGTATTCCCCGGCAAGGACAGATTTAAGAATTGTTAATCGCCAAATAACAGATCCTATTTTACTCCTGGCAGGCAGATCATCTCAAAATGTCTGTCTGCACTTTAATAAAAACTGGTTTCTGTTGTACTCGATGATCCCGTCTTTCTGCATTTTCGAAAGTTCATTGCACATAGCGCTGCGATCCACGTTCAGGTAATCTGCCAGCTACTGCCGGTTAAACGAGATCAAAAAGGACTGGCTGCCGACTTGTCCGACAGACGCTATTACCTTCGTAGAACGGGAAGCCGCGGCATATGATGAAAATGCCGTACAGGAAAATCTGCGAAAAAGGAAAGAGCAGAACACTACTCCTTCTGCTTCGTCTCACACGGGTTGTCCCGGTCATCAGATGCATCGCTTTCACCGTGCAGAAGAGGCTGTTCTGCCTCCAGTCGATCAATTCACATCCCAGCTGGGACAGTGGCCCTGCCAGATCAAACTGATACCTGTCAATGCGCCTTATTTTGACGGGGAAAAGCTGTTGATCGCTGCCGACTGCACAGCCTTTGCATATGCAAACCTGCATCAGGAATTTATGAAAGGGAAGATCACTTTGATCGGCTGCCCGAAACTGGACAGTGTAGATTGTAGTCAAAAGCTCACTCAGATCATTCAAACCAATAACATTCAGAGCGTAACACTTATCAGGATGGAACTTCCCTGTTGCAGCGGGCTGGAATCAAGCGTATCCATAGCGCTTTATAATCGCACGGATAGCAAATTCGCAACTTTTGTGAGATACTTCAGA
>ERZ791922.570-NODE-570-length-21199-cov-3.154748_pt1 | contig 21199 bp, 21 predicted proteins | sample MGYA00510134_ERZ791922 | MGnify/ENA primary metagenome ERZ791922 (study PRJEB30046, sample SAMN00792101) | human gut metagenome | study: EMG produced TPA metagenomics assembly of the A metagenome-wide association study of gut microbiota in type 2...
GGAATGATCCTGTCTGCGTTCATCAGTGTGATCCCACATCTTAGGCCGCCTCCTTTTTCAGATATTTTATCATGTCAGGTGCAGGCTGTGTAAATTTTCTTTCGGGAAATTCCACAAAAGTTCTCCGCTTCCGTCCCCGGAAACATGCTCTGCCAGACAAGCAAACAAAAAGACAGCGCGTGACACTCTTTCATGGCACGCGCTTCTCTCTTTTTTATTTACCTTATCTTATTTTACCTTATTTTATTTTCTTTTGTCTTCAGGCTGAGCACAACTGCCGCAGATACTCCGGCGCAAAGCGCCAGGAGCACAGTAAAGAACACCAGACTGCTGTCTCCTGTCTTCGGCGTCTTCACGGCCGCTGTATTTTCATTATTATTCTGGTCCCCGTCCGAAGGAGAGCCGCCTGGATTCTGTCCCACGCCGCCTTCCTGAGCTGCCTGTTTTACCTGAAAGTCAACAGTTGCCAGACCGTCATCAAAAAGGATACTCATCGTATGTTCTCCCGCTGCCAGCGTCTCCAGGAACTCTGGTTTCAGGCTTACGACCGTACTGCCTGAAGCGGCAGTATAATACTGCGGATCGATCTTTACTTCATCGACCATCACACCTGTAAACTTTGCAAACTCACAGTCTGCCCTTGCGGTCAGGCCGCTCTGCCGGTGCATCCGGCGTCAGCGGCATGCCATTATTTTCTATCAGAGAATTGATAACAGCCACATCACCGTCATAATATCCGTCACCATTGGCGTCCCCCGGAGTTTCTGCCGAAACTGATGCCGGGAACAGCAGAAACGCCGTTATTCCTCTAAATATCAATAGAGTTTTTAACTCTAGCATACGATATAGCCTGAGGTGATAACATGCATTACAGGCAAAGGATACGTGCACTGCGCGAAGATCGTGATTACACGCAGACAGAAATCGCAAAACTGCTGCATGTCGAGCAGCGCACTTATGCAGATTATGAACTTGGCAATACACGGATTCCCGTAGACTCGCTGATCAAACTTGCCGAATTTTATGATGTAGATATGAATTATATATGCGGCATTACAAGGGAGAAACATTGCTTTCCCGCAAAATAGGCTCCTCCCTTTCTGCCGCTGCTTTAGTTTACTTTTCATTATAATGATGCGCTTCCTCCAGCATCATATCTTTGACCTTCATCAACCGGATCTGAGTGCTCCTCTCATTCTCGTCCAGCTTCATGGTAATATATTTTATGCTCTCCTCCGTCTCGGGGATGATCACATGCTCCAGCGCGTTCACTCGCCGCCTCGTCTTCTCGATCTCTGCCGCCATGAGCTGGCACGCCTTCTCCACTTCCGCCAGGCGTATCATATCCGGCAGGATATCAGCCAGTGACTTTACCGCCCCGTCCAGATCACTGGATGTGAACGCAAACCCATATGAATAAATGTCATTCTCATCCGCTGTACGCATCTTATACTCGAAAGTCGGGATATCTACGCTCATGACATTCTTTGCCCCTGCCTCCAGCTCCACCTCCTGCTTGGGAGCCATCAGCGCGGTGTTGAGCACTGCCTCCGACATCCCCGCCTTTGCAATGACAAAATTTCGGTTCGCAGAGCGGATACCCGCCTCTACTCTCACACGGATCTCCATATTCTCACGGACAAGGTCAAGATACTGGCGCATCAGCTCATCCCGCTTATCCTTCAGGAGCTTGTGCCCGCGGATCGCAGTGATCCGCTTCTTCTTGAGACGCGTCAGCTCCATCCGTGTCGGATTCACCTGTTTTGCCGCCAAAACGCCACCTCCTTCACAATTATCAAACAATTCTCCCAAAAGGGGTCTGACCCCTTTTGCGAAAGTTTTCAGAATATTTTCCGTCCCTCCGGGCTTCCGGGACAGACCCGCTACGCTACGCTTCGGGGTCAGTCCCGTAGTAGATCTCCAGGTATTTGTCGTCGATGCGCTTCAGTTCTGTTCTCGGGAGCATCCTCAGCAGCTTCCAGCCGATGTCAAGCGTCTCCTCGATGCTGCGGTCGGTATTATATCCCTGGGAAACGTATTCCTGTTCGAATGCATCTGCAAATTTTGCGTACATGAGGTCGATCTCTGTCAGAGCCGCCTCGCCGAGGATGACCATCAGCTCTTTGGCGTCTTTTCCGCGGGCATAAGCGGCAAAGAGCTGGTTCATGGTGTTGGAGTGGTCTGCGCGCGTTTTGCCCTCGCCGATCCCCTTATCCTTCAGACGGGACAGGGACGGGAGCACGTCGATGGGCGGGGTGACTCCTTTGCGGTAAAGCTCACGGCTCAGAATGATCTGTCCCTCCGTGATATACCCGGTCAGGTCCGGGATAGGATGGGTCTTGTCGTCCTCAGGCATGGTCAGGATCGGGATCATGGTAATACTTCCCTTCTTCCCGTTCTGGCGTCCTGCTCTCTCGTAGATGGACGCAAGGTCCGTGTACATATATCCCGGGTAGCCGCGGCGTCCCGGCACTTCCTTGCGGGCTGCCGACACCTCTCGGAGCGCGTCCGCGTAGTTGGTGATATCCGTCAGGATGACAAGCACATGCATCTCTTTCTCAAAAGCAAGATACTCTGCCGCGGTCAGCGCCATCTTGGGCGTTGCGATACGCTCGATCGCCGGGTCATTCGCCAGATTGATGAACAGCACGGTACGGTCAAGCGCCCCTGTCTCGCGGAAGCTTTCGATAAAGAAGTTGGACTCTTCAAAGGTGATTCCCATTGCCGCGAATACAACGGCAAAGTTCTCATCCGTCCCAAGCACCTTTGCCTGTCTCGCGATCTGCGCGGCAAGCTGGGCATGGGGCAGACCCGATGCGGAGAAGATCGGCAGCTTCTGCCCGCGGACCAGTGTATTGAGCCCGTCAATGGCAGACACGCCGGTCTGGATAAACTCCTCCGGATAGCTCCTCGCCGCCGGATTCATGGGCAGGCCGTTGATATCCATGCGGGCGTCCGGCAGGATCTCCGGACCTTCGTCGATAGGGCGTCCCAGTCCGTCAAACACCCGTCCCAGCATGTCCTCAGATACGCCCAGTTCCATGCTCCTCCCAAGGAAACGCACCTTGCTGTTGGACAGGTTGATTCCCGTGGAGCTCTCAAAGAGCTGTACGAGCACATCGCTTCCGTTAACTTCCAGCACCTTGCAGCGCCTTGTCTCGCCGTCCGCGAGCTCGATCTCTCCCAGCTCGTCATATGTCACGCCTTCCACGCCGCGCACAAGCATCAGCGGTCCGGCTACTTCCTGTATGGTTCTGTACTCTTTAGGCATTTACCGTTCCTCCTTTACAAATGCATTGGCGATCTGCACGCTCAGTTCTTCGTCTGCTTTCTTAAACTCTTCATCCAGGGCGTCTTCCTGAACATATTTAAAACGGCCGATCTGCTCCCGCACAGGCATGGAGATCAGCTTCTGCAGGGAAGCCCCCTCGGAAAGAGCCTGCACTGCCCTGTCATAAAATGCATTGACAAGAATCATCATCATATGCTGCTTTTTCAGAGAGGTATACGTGTCCACCTCGTGGAAGGAATTCTGATGCAGGAAATCCTCGCGGATGGATCTTGCCGCCTCCATCTTCAGCCGGTCTGCCGGTGAAAGCGCATCCATGCCGACCATCTTCACGATCTCTTCCAGCTCTGCCTCTTCCTGGAGAAGCGTCATCATCTTCTGGCGCCCGCTCATCCAGTCCTCCGCCACATTTGCATTGAACCATTTCTCCATGTCATCCAGATACAGCGAATAGCTGTTCAGCCAGTTGATGGCAGGGAAATGTCTCTTATACGCAAGCGCAGAATCCAGCCCCCAGAATACCTTCACAATGCGGAGCGTTGCCTGGGACACCGGCTCCGACGTATCCCCGCCCGGCGGCGATACCGCCCCAATCACGGACAGAGCTCCTTCCCGTCCGTCTTTTCCGAGGGAGATCACATGACCCGCTCTCTCGTAGAACTGTGCCAGACGGCTTCCCAGATAAGCCGGGTAGCCTTCTTCACCGGGCATTTCCTCCAGACGCCCGGACATTTCGCGCAGCGCCTCCGCCCACCGGGACGTAGAATCCGCCATCAGCGCCACAGAATATCCCATGTCGCGGAAGTACTCTGCGATCGTAATCCCTGTATAAATGGACGCCTCACGGGCAGCCACAGGCATGTCCGAAGTATTTGCGATCAGGACGGTCCTCTGCATGAGGGGCTGCCCTGTCTTCGGGTCTTTCAGCTCCGGGAACTCGTTGAGCACGTCCGTCATCTCATTTCCGCGCTCGCCGCATCCGATATAAACTACGATATCCGCTTCCGCCCATTTCGCAAGCTGGTGCTGGATCACGGTCTTCCCGCTCCCGAAAGGTCCCGGCACTGCCGCCACGCCGCCCTTGGCGATCGGGAAGAAGGTGTCAATGACCCTCTGCCCTGTAACAAGGGGCATCTCCGGCGGAAGTTTCTTCTTATACGGACGTCCGCGGCGGACCGGCCACTTCTGCATCAGGGTCAGCTCCCTGTCCCCCTTTTCGGTCTCCACCACTGCCACGGTCTCTTCTACCGTAAATTCTCCTGCTTTGATCTCTTTAATTGTTCCTTTTACGCCATAGGGAACCATGATCTTCTGCTCCACGAGCACCGTCTCCTGCACCGTTCCGATCACATCTCCCGCATCCACTTCATCGCCCGCATTGACCGTGGGAACAAATTCCCATTTCAGGTCCCTCTTTAAAGACGGCACTTCCACACCGCGCTTCAGATTGTTTCCTGACACCTTCATAATATCATCCAGCGGTCTCTGGATCCCGTCGTAGATGCTGGTGATCAGCCCCGGTCCCAGCTCTACTGACATGGGCACTTCCATGGACTCTACCGGTTCGCCCGGCCCCAGCCCTGAAGTCTCCTCATACACCTGGATGGACGCCTCGTCCCCGTGCATCTCAATGATCTCGCCGATGAGACGCTGATTCGACACGCGGACCACGTCAAACATATTTGCATCGCGCATTCCCTCTGCGATCACGAGAGGTCCTGCAACCTTTTTTATTACTCCTGTGCTCATTCGCCTACTCCTCCAAACAGAATATCTGACCCGACCGCCTGCTCCACGGTCTTCTTCACACCTGACACACCGGCTCCTGTATTGCCTGAAACGCCCGGGATCTGTATGACTGCCGGAAGTTTCATCTCCCGGTACTCATCCAGCCCGCTCCCAAGCTCGGCAGCCGCTTTTTCCGTGATATAGATAATGCCATATCCCCCTTCTGCGAGCTGTTTCAGCCTGTCGCGCGTCTCTTCCCGGTCCTTCACAGGGCAGATGTCCAGTCCCACTGCGGCGAAGCCGTAAATACTGTCATAATCGCCGACTACTGCAATCTTATACATACATCTCCCTTATCCTTTCCCGGACCGCATCATCGGAAAAGCCGTTCTGCTTTCCGGTCAGAATGATCCGAACTGTTTTGATCTCATTTTCCCGCGCGATCAGATAGCCCAGCAGCGGTCCCACGGAAAACGCCTCATACTTCTGCGTTTTCAGCATCTCTGTCATGCGGTTGTCGCACCACCGCTCAAACGCTGACGGCGATTCCCTCAGCGCATCCGCTCCGCCCGCATAGGAAGTACCTTCCAGATAACGGGCGATCTCCTCCTCGCCGGAAAGCGCGGCGCGGATCAGCTGCTCTGCATTGACGCTTCTGCATTCTGCCATGGCGCTGCGCATAAAGTCCCCGCTCTTCCCCGTCTTCCGGGAGCGGACCGCGATCTTGATGTCCGCGATCGCCACCATGGCGTCCGCATAATTCTCTATGATCGGTTCCCCGGACCGCTTCCCCGCCTCGTAAACAGCTTCCAGCGCCGCTTTGTCGATCATCACATCGCACAGCTGCCCGTCTCTTGTGTGCAGCAGGGTGTCAAGCGCCTCCTCCGCCACGCGTCCCATATTTCCGGGGAGCCTGGAGAACTCCCGGTTCTCGATGATGCGGAGCATCTCTCTGCCCGGGATGTCACAGTCATCATAAAAGATGCCCGGCGTCTCCTTCTCCGTGCAGACTTCCTTGACCGCTGCCTTTAAGTTATGGTACAGCTTCGGGTAAGAAAGCACATCAAACACTTTCATGTCCGGAGCCACATCCCGGATCACTTCCCAGACCTTTTCTTCCTCCCGCTTCAACACAGTATCAATGTCCGCTTCCCCCGCCGGATCTCCCCAGCCCTTTTCCATCACAAACCGGAGCGCCTCTTCCGCCGTCCTGCATGCCAGGAGCTGTTCGATCACCGCATTGGAAAAAAGAGAAACTTCCAGGGCGCGGATACGCGCCACTGCATAGGTATATTTTGTATTACTCAAGTCCAACCCTCCCCGCGCATGATCATCCGAACAAAAGCCGGTTTACCCGGTCTGACAGTTCATCCCTTTTGGAATCAAACACCGCCTTTATCGTACAGTTTTCTTCTACTCCTCCATATATCAGGATAAACCCGCCGTCGATCCGCCGCGTCTCGCCGGAAAGAGTCAGGCTGCCTCCCTTTTCAGCGGCGATCGTTCTGATCTTTCCCGTAAATCCTTCAGGCATACGGTCAAGATCCCTTGCAGAAAAGCAGATCTCCCCCTCTTCCGGAAGCGCGTATTCTCTGAGGAGTTTTTCAAGCATATCAAAATACTCCGCCGGACTCAGTTCCATCACCCGCGAATAAGCGGCTTCAAGCACCCTGCCGATGACCTCCTGCTTTGCCGCAAGAACAGCCTGCTTCCTGCGCATATCACTTGACGATTCTGCCCGTCTCACATGATCTGCCGCATCCTTTCGAGCCTTTTCCCGGATCTTCTCCGCCTCGGCATGCGCATCCGCCTCGGCAGCATTTACCGCTGCCTCAGCCTCAGCCTGCGCCTTTTCAATGATCTCACGCGCAGACTGCTCTGCCTCCTCCATGATCCGGGCCTTTATTTTATCCAGTCCACTCATGTTCATCTTCTCCTTTTATACCTGGATGCCGTTAACTGCCAGGAAGGAAACAAGGAGCGCGAGGATCGCGTACGTCTCCACCATGGCGGGAAACAGCATCGCCTTACCGAACTGCTCCGGCTTCTTCGCAACGATACCGATAGCCGCTGCCGCCGTCTTGCCCTGCGAAATACCGGACAGAAGTCCCACGATTCCGATCGGGAGACAAGCCGCCAGGATCAGAAGCCCCGTAGTCACGGACACATCCGATACGCCTCCGCCCAGGATGCCGATCTTGGAAAGTGTGATAAATCCTACCAGAAGACCGTAGAGCCCCTGTGTACCCGGAAGGAGCTGTATGATCAGAACCTTCGCAAATTTACTCGGGTCCTCCGTTACGACTCCCGACGCCGCCTGCCCGGCGATTCCTACACCGATAGCTGATCCGCATCCCGCAAAGAGAACTGCCACAGCCGCGCCCAGAAGCGCGTAAACGATTCCTAATTCACCTAAGATATTCATGATATAGTTTCCTCCTTAATATCTGCATATTTTGTATTTTCTTTAAAAGGCTCAAAAGGCTTTCCGCCGCCTTCGTAAAATTTACCGAAAAATTCCACAAACTGTAAACGGTTCGTGTGCACGTACGCTCCCAAAAGATTAATCGCAAGGTTCAGCGTGTGGCCCACGATAAAGATCACGATAAAAAAGATCACGCCTGCAGCATTGTTTGGGAGCATGCTTCCCATCTGATTGATGACCGAAGCGATAACTCCGGTCGCCAGCCCAAGCGCCAGAAGGCGAGAATAAGAGAGCACATCGCTTAACCAGCCTGTGATATTGTAAAGGTCATACGCGCCCAGCGCGATCCTGAGAGCCGGATTTTTCTTTTCTCTTCCTGACATCAACACGATGCCGGCCGCTCCTGCAGCCGCCAGTATTCCCGCAAGAGTATTCAGCCATCCGGGGAACACGATCTGCGTCTGCGCGATGGATGCAAAAATATCACTTGGCAGAAGCATCAGGATCAGCCCCGTAAGGAGCATGAACCAAAGCACCACATCACAGAAGAAATCCATGACTTTTCCGTCCCTCAGGCAGAGATACCCTTTAATCCCAAGACCCGTAAACAAATGGATCACGCCGAAGAGAAGCGAGAATACCAGAAGCTTCATGGGATCATTCAGCGGGATAAACCAGAGTGCCGGAACCGTGACCGCTGTCCCGAAAAATTTCTCTGATACGATGTCCACGATATTCCCGAAATACCCTCCAAACAGGATTCCCCACACAAGAGTGGACAATCCGCAGTAGAAAAAGAGTTTCAGAGATTTTTTCATACCGGAAGACATCCTCGGGAACCTGTGTACCAGCACACCGCAGACTGCTGCCACGATCGCTCCGTACGCGGCATCTGAAAGCATCATTCCGAAGAAGAACACATAGAAAAACGACATGATCGTCGTGGGATCGATCTCACCCTTATGAGGGAGCCCATAAGATTCCACCACGCCTTCCATATTCATAGAAAACGGATTGTTCTTTAAGATGACCGGCGCCTCTTCCTCGTCTTTCAATTCTTCGATATCAACTGTACAGTCGTACTTCTCTGTCAGATCCTTTTCTACATACGGAGATTCACATTTTGGGATATATCCGCTGATGAGAAAAGTGCGTTTTGACTGGGGCAGTTCTCCGAGCACTGCATATTTATCTGCTCTCACGCGATAATAATCCGCCACAATCTTAAGCTCCAGCCTCTCCTTTGCCAGTGCGCGGATCTTTTCTTCGATTTCCTCCGTCTGTACAGCACATGCCGCAGCCTGATCCTCCAGCGCTTTTTTCTCCTCCGAAGGCGTCCGCCCCCACATCTGGGATGGTCTTGCAAACCCTGCGCTGCGGAGCGCATCTTCCACTTTTCCGGCGTCCTCTTTCAGACAGGTCACAGCCAGATAAACCATGCTCTGCTCCGCTGAAACGATCTGCACATCCGCCCCGGCCGCTTCCGGCGCTTTTTCCTCGAGAAGCCCATACACTGATTCCAGCGTGGTTCCGCCGGGCATGGTCCCCGGGAACATGACCGCGCGCTTTGTCTCTGTGTTCCTGAGCGGTGTTCCCAACGGCAGCCATGGCGTCAGCCCCTCTATGTTATTGCGGATCCGCACAGCCTCCGCCAGCTTTTCAGAGTGCGCGCGGTCCAGCTCGCAGATCTCTTTTGCAGTCCTCAAAAGCTCCCGTCGTTTCTCCGCTGTCCTCTGCCCCTGATCCCTGTCGATCAAAAGTTTTCCTTCAAGGGCGGCGAACATAGATTTTTCCTCCGGCGAATACCTGTCCAGTACCTCCAGCGCCTGATCCGCCGCGGACGCTGCCCGCTCAAATCCCGCACGCTGTCCGGCAGTATCCATCTTCCGAAAATATCCGTCCCCGCCCGGGTCCGCCGTGCCGCAGGGTGATACGTCCACTTCCAGCACCCCCAGGCTCTGCAGCCTTTCCAGGATTGCTTTCCGGTCTTTCTTTAAGGCACAGATGCTGATCCTCTGCATCTTAAGTACCGTCATACGCTCTTCCCTCCTTTACATTTTTTCCTGCGGAATCTTTCCGCGTTTCTTTCGTCTCCTCATCCTTCCGCGCCATATTCTATTACTGCTCCGCAGGCGCTTCCGGTTCTCACACGATCACAGAAACAACAGCAGCCGCTGCTTCTTTTTCCTTTTCCAGCGCTTCCGCTTTCAGTTTCGCGACCGCCTGAGCCGTCTGCTCATTGAGACGCGCTTCTTCGCTCCGCGCTTTTTCATCTGCCTGCTCAGCCATTGCAAGAGCATCGGCCCTGGCTTTCCCGAGGATTTCTTCCGACACGCTCTGTGCCTGCGCTTTTGCCGCTTCCAGGATTTCCTGCTTTTTCTCCTCTGCCTGCTTTATCAGTTTATCCGCCTGTTCTTCGGTCTCGCGGATCGACCGGATCGTCTCTTCTACCATTGGCTTTCCACCACCTTTCCATGAGACTCGGTCATCTCAGACCTCCAGTCTCCTTAGTTTTTCCAATACTCCCTGTTTCATGCAGGTCATAATCTTAGCGCAATCTTAACACTAAAGTCCACACCATTATATAACAGCGCGGTAGAATAATCAAAACATTTATAAGTATTTCAAAAAAACATTTATTATTTATACTAATAAAAAGAGACCCGATCACCACTTCAGGCGATGCAGGTCTCCTTCCATTTCCATTCCTTTAAATCCATTCTGACGCAGCGCTTCGTACAGAATAATGGCAGCGGAATTGCCGAGATTCAGCGACCGGATATCTCCTATCATGGGAATTCTCACACAGTTTTCTTTATTCTCCACAAGGATTTCCTCCGGGATCCCGGCACTCTCTTTGCCGAACATAATGTAGCAGTCCGGCTCATAGGCGGCCTCTGTGTATACCTTCTGCGCTTTTGTCGTCGCCATATAGATCTTTGCCCCGGGATTTCTGTCGAGAAAATCCTGGTAATCAATATAGGTTGTCACGTCCAGGAATTTCCAGTAATCCATCCCCGCACGTTTCAACGCCTTTTCCGAAAGACTGAATCCGAGCGGTTCGATCAGATGCAGCCTTGCCCCCGCCGCCACGCAGGTCCTTCCGATATTTCCTGTATTAGCCGGTATTTCCGGCTCAAGAAGTACAATATTCAGCATGGCTGATCCACGCTCCTTTACTTTTGTTCTTTTCTGAGCTTCAGGATAAAGTTTTCCAGACGTCCGAGCGCTTCTTTTAAATCTTCCAGAGAGTACGCATAGGAAATCCTCAGGAAGCCTTCTCCGCATTCACCGAATGCCGTTCCAGGTACAACCGCTACTTTCTCTTCTTCCAGAAGCCTTGTTGCAAACTCCTCGGAGGACATGCCGAATTCCCGGATGCTCGGGAATACATAGAACGCGCCGAACGGTTCAAAGCATTCCAGTCCCATCCGCGCGAATTCATGCATGAGGAAACGCCTTCTCTGATCATAGGACTTCCTCATCTCCTCCACTTCGTCTTCGCAGTTTCTCAAACCTTCCACTGCCGCGTACTGGCTGTTGGTAGGCGCGCACATGATGGCAAACTGATGGAGTTTCGTCATCTGTTCGATGAGAGCCTCCGGGCCGCAGCAGTATCCGAGCCTCCATCCGGTCATTGCAAACCCCTTGGAAAACCCGTTGATCACCAGCGTCCTCTCCCGCATTCCCGGAAGAGATGCTATGGATACATGCTGTGTCTTATACGTCAGCTCAGAATAGATCTCGTCCGACATAACATAAAGGTCATGCTCTTTTACAAACTCTGCCACTGGTTCCAGATCTTCTTTTGTCATAATGGACCCCGTGGGATTATTCGGGAAAGGCATGATCAGGATCTTTGTCTTCTCTGTCGTATACTTCTCCAGGTCTGCCACTGTAAGCTTAAACTCATTCTCAGGCTGAAGAGGCACTACCACCGGCACTCCGTCTGCCATGATCGTGCACGGCAGGTAGGAGACATAGCTTGGCTGGGGGATCAGCACTTCGTCTCCCGGGTCGAGCATGCACCGCAGTCCGACATCGATCGCCTCGCTTCCGCCCACCGTGATCAGCGTCTCCTTGATGGGATCGTAGGAGACATGGATCTTCCGTTCCAGATAACGGCAGATCTCCTGCCTGAGTTCCTTTAAGCCTGCATTGGATGTATAAAAGGTCTTGCCTTTTTCAAGTGTAAAAATGCCTTCCTCCCTGATCCTCCACGGCGTGTCGAAGTCCGGCTCTCCCACTCCCAGGGAGATCGCGTCCTTCATCTCGTTTGCCACGTCGAAGAACTTACGGATACCGGAAGGCTGTATATCAACGATCTTTTTTGATAATGGATTTCTCATTACAGTGTCACCGGTATCCTTTCTGACTCTTTCTTCGTCACCATAACTGTGCCGTGGTCCTTATATTTCTTAAGTATAAAATGTGTCGCAGTGCTCAGGACTCCATCCAGAGGGGACAGCTTCTCCGACACGAAGCGGGAAACCTCTTTCAGCGTCTTTCCTTCCATGGTCACCAGCAGGTCATAGCTGCCGGAGATCAGGTAGACTGCATACACCTCGGGATAATTGTATAACCGCTCCGCGATCCGGTCAAAGCCTCTGTCCCTCTGAGGTGTGACCCGTACTTCGATCAGCGCGGTCACCTTCTCAACGCCGGTCTTGTCCCAGTCGATCAGTGTATGATAGCCGCAGATGATCTTTTCTTTCTCCATCTCCGCCATCTCATTCGCCACATCTGCCTCTTCCGCGCCCAGCAGGACAGCCAGTTCTCCAAGGTCAACCCTGCTGTGTTTCTCAATATATTTCAGGATCTCGATCCTGAGGGCTTCTTTTTTTTCGTTCATATCAATTCCTCCTGCTTTCTGTTTTAAGCTAAATTCTTATGCTTAATTTTCCTATTTATCTATCTTAGATCAGTCTGTTTCCGACCTGCCAGCCAGAGCTCCAGCTCATCCGGCGCGGGCCTGTCCAGATATCTTACCTCTTCTCCGCTTGTGATCACACGCGCGTTCTGCGCCTTAGCAACCCCAAGCCTTCCGGCTCGCGCTCCTGCCTTTTCCAGGACCTCTATTGTCCTCGGGGCATCCTCTGTCACAATAAGCCAGCTCCCCGAAGACGCCATCTGATACGGATTCAGACGGTAAAACTCACAGATCTCCACAGTCTCCTGCCTGATACTGATCTCTGACATATCTGCCTCAAACCCAACACGCAGAGTCTCAGCCATCTCCCACAACGCCGCCAATACACCGCCGCTTCCTGCCTGGAAGACCGCCGTGACGCCGGCGTCAAAGATAGGCAGGATCTGCCCCGGCACCACCAGCCGGTCCGCCAGGTTTTTCGCCTTTCTGAGAAAATCCGGGACAAACCGGGTCCCAAGCTCATCCTCTGCCTCATCCAGGATCCGGAGCATTCCCTCCAGCCCGGCATACCCGCAGAATACGATCTCCTGTCCGGCCGCGGCCCTATGCTTTTGCTTTCCCACAGCCTCGGTCTGCCCGATCAGTCCTGCATATTGCTCGTTCTTTCCTTCAAACCTCCCGGCAGCAGTCACAAAAACGATGATCCTCTCTGCCGCGCAGGACGTCTCCCCCTGAAGGGATGTCACCTGAAGATCCATCCGGCTGCAAGCCTCCTCGATGCCCGCTGTGACCGCCTTCAGATCCTCTTCTTCCGCCTCAGGTGGAAACAGAATACGCACAGATACGCAGACTGCACGCGCTCCTTTTGCCGCCAGTTCTCCTGCCGCTTGAAGGACCGCATAATATCCGGTATGCGCAGAATTTCCGGCAGTATGGGCATTTGCCCACAGGAAAGCCCCGCCGCCCCCATCTTTGATGCCGGAACATTCCTCCCAGGGCGACGGTCCGAAAAGTACGTCTTTCCCTCTTTTATGCAGTTCTCTCCTCACAGAACGCTGCCATGCGGTCTGCGTCAGTCTGCCATATCTCATATTTCCATTGCCTTTCTAATTTTCTCCGCCGGAAGCCGCTTCCTCCTGTGTCACGCCGCCGGAGGCCTCGGCGATCACTGCATTGATCTGCGCCTCGTCCTGCGCCTCCACCGCTGCATTGATCTTTGCCGATATCTCCTCGTTCTCCGAGAAAGTTCCCACAGCGACCGTCTTTCCCGAGGCCAGGTAGGTGCTGTAATTGACTGCCTCCCGGCTCACTTCCACGCCATCCTCGCGGACTATTTTCCAGAGCTGCGCCTTCAGTCCTGTATGCCCGTTATCCCTGGTATACATCGTACCGACCGGATCCTCCGTCGCCACAAACCTGGTCTCATCAGATTCCACAGTCTCCAGCGTTTCGCTGATATATTCGACAGTCCGCCCTTCAGGGCGCACGTCTTTCCCGTAAATATTAAAAGTAAGATTTCCTCCTGACAGCGCCGCTTCAATATAGACCGGAGTCTCCATGTTATTGCGGAATTTCAGGTCCTTCACATCATCTGCAATAGCGGCGTCCATAGAGGGATCCACATAAGATACCAGCATGGAGTGCTCATACCGCTCCGTGATCTCAAGCTCCGCAAGGAGCAGGGCGTTGTACAGAGTGGTGGACACCTGGCAGATACCTCCTCCCATGGATTCCACGACCTCATTATTCTCATAGGAAGCTGCCATGGCATACCCGTTTTCCTCTGTATAGGGCGCCATCATGGCATCCGCGGACACTTCCTCTCCCGGCTGCACAAGCGTTCCTCCGATATGATTTGCGCCGGATTCTACGTTCAGCGTCCTGCCGTCACCGCTCTCTCCGTAATAAGTTGTAAACGTTCCCAGTACGTCTGTAAGTCCCGCCAGATCCTCAGCGGTGATATCCGCCGCGTCCTCTTTGACCGCTGCAGCAGCAGACGCGCCTGCGCGCATCTTCCCCGCCGCCCCTTTAGTATCTCTGTTCTCTCTCTCATCGGCGATCAGACGATTGATATTTTCCACAGTCTTTTTAATATCCGTTTTCTCTCCAGGCACATCCTCCGTGATCACTGTCTCCCCGCCGCTCTGGGTCAGCTTTGCGTCCTCCGGCGCTCTCAGCATTCCGGCGAGCTTTTCTTCCAGAGCACTGCCTGCAGACTCCTCCGAAACTTCATATTTTACGGGAAAGTCCTTTTCGTTTTCATTTTTCTCAGCGCTCTTCAATATTTTATAACATGTAAGGGGATTTCCCTTCTTCCCGTAATCAACCGCTTTTCGTATAACGGAATCCAGATTCGCGGCGTACATGCCCAGCTCCGACAGCGCGGTCTCTGTCCTGCGCTCCCCGTCCAGCTCCAGCATAATGATGCTGTCTGACGCATAGTCCTCCGCCGCTTTTTTTACCGCCGCCTCCGCCTGGGACGCGTTCATCCCGGATACATCCGTTCCTCCCACTGTGACTCCGGAAATAATAATATCCGGGTCATATCTCCGGATGGTCATACGGAACATCACGTTGATCCCTGTGATCACAATAAGGGCACAGAATACCAGCCCCGCGATGAGCAGGATTGCCTTCTTATTCTGTTCCGCCTTTCTTTTATGTTCTGACCGTCTGCTCTTCTTTTTTCTGTTTTCCGCCACCCTCGCTCACTCCCGCCTGTTCTTACGCAATATATGGCAGGACCATAGTCAGCACCATTGCCGCCACAATTACGATAATGATAATAGATATGATTCGCCTAATTCTTTTATCATAAAAATTCATGGATCTTTACTCCTTTATTTCATAAACCGCCGCGTCTCCTGTAAGAGGATCTCTCTTTCTGTAATCAAACAGGATGAGTTGTCCTCTCAGCCGTTCCAGATGAGTCATCTTCCGCATCTGTCTGCTGTCAAAGCCTTCATACCCTTTCAGGTAACGGTATTCCTGCGCCTCTTTTTTATAGAATACGGCGGCCTCTTCCTTGGCCGTCTGCTCCTCTCCGAGGAAAGCCGGCCGGTTTTTCACATTATCCCTCAAATACAGGTCCAATGTCAACCACTCCGTAAATTCTTTCTTCTCGGTTCCGTCAGCCAGATAAAGTCCGGCAAAACGACTGAGGATCTCATACCTCGCAAGGCGGGAGTGCTGCATCCCCGTCAGTCCGCTCTGTTCATAATACTTTGCCAGCGCTTCATACATGGAAAACGGAGAGCCAAACTTCCTGCGGAGATATTCCATTGTATGCCGGAACTGACCGCTGTTATAATAGACCTCCGTCATTTCTTCCACCCGTTTCAGCCGGATGATCTCCCCATAGGACATCCACTTTGTCTTAAGCACCTCATAGGGCGGACGTTCCTGATATATGAGCCCATACTCTTCTGTCCGTTCATGCATAAGGGATCCTTTAAGCACTTTCAAAAAACCAAGCTGGAGCTGTTCCGGCTTCATGGCATATACAACGTCAAAAGACTTTGCAAAGCTCTCATATCCCTCCCGGGGCAGTCCGGCGATCAGGTCCAGGTGCTGGTGTACATTCCCGCCCTCTTTGATACGCTCTACCCTGTCTCTGACCTTATCCAGATCCATGGTCCTCCTGATTTCCCGCAGAGTCTCGTCATTAGCCGACTGCACGCCTATCTCCAGCTGTATCAGCCCGGGACGCATGCTTTGGATCAGGCGGATTTCTTCCTCATTCAGAAGATCTGCAGCCACCTCAAAGTGGAAATTTGTAACCCCTCTGTCATGCTCTTTAATATATGACCACACCGCCATGGCGTGGTCGTGCCGGCAGTTAAACGTCCGGTCAACAAATTTTACCTGAGGCACTTCATGGTCAATAAAAAACTGCAGTTCTTCTTTCACCATGCCGATATCCCGGAACCTCAGGCACTTGTCTATAGACGACAGACAGTAACTGCACGAAAACGGGCACCCTCTGCTGGACTCATAATAAATAATCCGGTTGTTAAAATCCTCGATATGGTCATAGACAAAAGGCACGCTGCTTAAGTCAATGACAGGGCGCAGCGGATTTTCCTGTATTCTCCCGTTCTCATCCCGGTAAACGATACCTTTTATTTCCGAAAGCGCTCCTCTCTCTTTTTCGCGGTCACAGTTCTTCCAAAACTTCATCAATTCCAGGAATACAGCTTCTCCCTCCCCGCGCATGACGCCTGACGCACCGGGATATCTCTTCAAAACATCCTCCGCGTCATAAGACACCTCGGGTCCTCCCAGCCAGATCTCTGTATAAGGCAGGATCTTAGGCACTTCTGTGACGATCTGTCCCACATACGAGATATTCCACAGATAGCAGGAAATACACAGCACATCGGGCTGTCTTAAGTAAATATCCATCAATATATCATCTATGGTCTGATTGATCGTATACTCCGCAATCTCAATCTCCTCCCGATACTGCCGCGCGTAAGCCTTGAGGCTGTATACAGCAAGATTGGAGTGGATATATTTGGCGTTCACCGCCGCTAAAAGCACTTTCATTTCAACGCTCCATTTCTCTGGTCATACAAGAGATTGTAGCACTAAATAGTGTATGAGGCAAATTTTTGCAGCCGGCACGGACAGAACTGCAGCAAAGCTGTTGCAAATGGTCTCCCGCCCCATTGACATTTTACGGAAAACCATGTAAAATTAAGACTCGTGCAGCCGGGGTGTTAGCGGTACCTTGTACCTGCAATCCGCTATAGCAGGGGTGATATTGCGCAGAGGGCGGCAGCCGGCAGAGCTGCCCCCGGTAAGTGACGTTGATGTCCGGGTCTCACGCGACGGGAACTTGTGAACCGTGTCAGGTCGGGAACGGAGCAGCACTAAGCAGGACCTCCCGGGTGCCGTGAGGGTGCCTGGGCTGAGTTAACTGCCGGGGTAACGTCTGTTGGTCAAGTTCGAAGCGCAATGCACGTAAAAAAGATTTATAAAGGAGAGCAGCAGCTCCGTTCCAGGGACTGCCGGCTCTCCTTTTTCTTATTCTGCCAGACTCTTCTTCCGCATCTTCTGTTTCATGCGAAGCTCTTTAAAAAACTCTTTCATCAACGCACTGCACTCTTCTTCCATTACTCCTGTCTCAAGCTGCACCTGATGGTTAAACTCTTTCATATCCAGGAGATTCAGGATCGATCCCGCGCATCCCGCCTTCGGGTTCATACATCCTACTACAACTCTCGCGACCCGAGACTGTACGATCGCGCCCGCGCACATCTGGCAAGGCTCCAGCGTCACATACAGGGTACACTCCTCCAGCCTCCAGTCCTCGAGCTTTCTGCTTGCCTTGCGTATAGCAGTAATCTCTGCATGCGCAAGAGGATTCTTATCTGTGTTTCTTCTGTTATACCCTCTTCCTATAACTTGCCCTTCATGGACGATAACGCAGCCGATAGGCGTTTCATCCAGTTCGTACGCCTTCTTTGCCTGCCTGATCGCCTGACGCATATATTTTTCATCGATCTTTTTCTGAAACTCTGCCTGATCTGTGCTTATTTTCTCACTCGATATTCTCATAACATTCCTTCCATGCTCTGTTCTTTTTCTCTCCGCCCGCGAATAAACTAGACTGAAAAAGACAAGATCAGAGGCAATTATAATCTATGAATTCCGGTACATTTTATTTATACGAATACGAAAACAATAAACGCAGGCGGAATGTGGGCTTCATTAAGACCACCAGACATTACCGCTCCTGCATCCTGCAGATCCACGCCGCGGGCATCCCGGCAGGCAACGGTGCATCACTGGAACTCTATGCCTTCTTCCGAAGCGGTCAGGATCTGACAGCAGAACAGATTGCTGTCCTTAACTGCTTCAGACGAAATATAGCCGCCCGCCTGCCAATCGCCGAATCCTCCTTCCCGGAAGGACGTTCCCTGGCACAGATTGACGGATTCCTCATCTGTCTCCCCGGAAACAGACATCCTCTTTTCTGGATGGCTTCAGACCTGTTCTTTGATGTGGATATCAGCAGGATGAGGATCCCGTCCCGGGAGCCGTCCCGCACAGATATCCGCGCAGCCGAAAAGCCTGAAACGCCAGCTCAGAACGTGGTATCAGTGCAGTCCGAAACATTGGCTCAGACCGAAGCACCGGTTCAGACCGAAACAACGGCCCAGACCGAAGCGCCGGCTCAGACCGAAACACCGGCCCAGACCGAAGCGCCGGCTCAGACCGAAGCACCTGCCCAGCCTGAAGCGCCGGCTCCATCTTCCGCAGAAAAAATTCAGCGCTCGGACATTGCCCGTCTCCCCCGGAGATTCTGGCCGCTTGCAAACAACAGCTTTCTGCTCCACGGTTACCACAATTACAATCATCTCATGCTGATCGAAGAGGGGGGACGCACGTGGCTGGGGGTTCCCGGCATCTATGCCCCTCAGGAAGCACGCGCGGCGGACCTCTTTGGATTCCCAAGATTTACCCGGTCCTTTGCCTCTTTCCCTGGGCTTGCCGCGGAGGAACGCAGCGACAGCAGCGATTTTGGGCACTGGTGCCGGTGCGTAGGCTCCTGCCGCATACACACAGAATCAAAGGACGCGCGCCCGGACAGCACATCCGATTCTTCCGCACAATAACCCGTCAGAACATCCCGTTCATTTCCTGATACAGGCGTTTCGCATAACTGTCCGTCATACCGCACACATAGTCTGTCACGAGGAGGAGACGCAGATAGAGCTTCTCCTCCTCACTCTTCCCCTCTGCCTGAAGTTTATATGCATTTTTATAATTGTCAGAGATAAAAGAAACCACACGCTTATCGATCGTATCCTGAGGCTCCCCCGTGTCATAATACAGAACTGCGTGCACCAGCTTGTCCATCAGATCATTGAGGATAGGAGATTCCGAAACCTCCATCTTATAGATTGCCATTGAGGAAAATACATAACGGTACGCCATATCCCCCAGCAGATCCATGAGTTTTTCCCCATAAGTACCGTGGAAAAGGTCACAGCAGAACGCGCCTTCCATGATCCTGTCATAGTTTGAGGTAAAACCAAACGTCGCGCAGTTGATAAGGAATCCCTGCGCGCTTACGATCCAGTTCTTCACTGCGTAAGACTCCGGATTGCTCACGCCTTTCCCAAGCCCGCGCTCATAGAGTTGACGCAGTTTTTCAAGAGGCCGGAAAGGCGACTCCGGAATAGCTCTTTCCAAAGATTCCAGCTCACGTTCCAGTGTATTGTATGAGATAAAACCTTTAACAAACGCGTCCTCAATATCTGCAGTCTTGTACGCCAGGTCATCGGCCGCCTCCAGTATATAAGTCAGAGGATGTCTGTTATTTCCCGCCCCCGTTGCCGCTGTCACATTCCGGAAGATTTTTTCATCCGCCAGATAATATCCCATTTTTTTATCTTTTAAATTGCCGCTTTTCTCATTGATCTCTGTGGAAGCCACGGGATATTTGATAATTGTATTAAGGAGAGCGTATGTCAGGTTCATACCGTGCTCATCCACAAGATAATGAAGCTTTGTAACCAGGCGGAGTGCCTGAGCGTTTCCTTCAAAATGGAGGAGATCCTGTTTCATCTGTTCATTCAGCAATTTCTCCACAGTATGCCCCCGAAACGTCAGGCAGGACAGATTCCTCGCAAACCACTCCCTGATCGCAATCTCCCCAAAATGTCCAAAAGGAGGGTTCCCGATATCATGGATCAGCCCCGCGCATTCCAGTATGTGGGAGATATCTTCTTTCATATGGGGCGTAAATCCCGAATTCCGTCTGTATTTCAGGATATTTTCCCCTATGTTCTGTCCCAGAGACTTCCCGAGGGAAGAAACTTCCAGAGAGTGTGTGAGCCTTGTCCGAATGAAATCACTCTTATCAAGCGGGAAGACCTGTGTCTTATCCTGAAGCCGGCGAAACGAAGCGCTCCCTATGATCCTGTGATAATCTTTCTCAAACTCACTCCTGAGATCAGACGACCGCGGCTTATGCGCGCCCTCCCGCTCCCTTTTCGCGGACAGCAGGGTCCTCCATTCCATATCCCTTCCTCCTCTCTGATACGCTTCACCCCGCAGGCACTGCTGCGGGGTGAAGTCTATATTCTGTCATATTTATTTCATGTTCCGTATGCCGGGACCGCTTCAGAAATACTGCCGTCAGTCAAGATAGATCGGAGGCTCATACGCTTTTCCGAGCAGAGCCTTCTTGCGTTCCTGAAGTCCGAGGAACGCCCACTCAGTCATGTCTGTCCACTTATGGATCGTGCGGTCATAAACCTGTACATACCCGATCCTGGTCGGATGCATACGCACGCTGTTGGACTGGTACTCTCTTCCGGTATACGGATTGACCTCCCCTGCCGCCGCGTCCTCTTCCGCATCATTCTGCGGAATAACCGGCTCAAAATTATCCTCTGCCTTGCTGACAGGCTCTTCCTGGAACACTTCTTCCATCTGTGCAGTGTCCCGGATAACTGCCGCCTCTTCTTTTACCGCTTCCTCCTGCTTCACGTCCGCATCCTCCGCTCCCGAAGCCGTCACGGATACATCAGGATCTATCCCTGTTTTCTCTTCTTTTTGAACAGCCGGTTCGACGGTGTTCTTATTCTGCTTTCTCCGCAGGAAAAGCCCTCCTCTTAGAATGCTTTCCCTTTTCGGCTTCTCCAGCTCTTTGCGGATCTCTTCCACAGGCTCCCCGGCCTTTACACTCTCTTCCAGCTCTGACAGTTCCCTGTGCATATCATAGAGCTCTCCGATCGTCATATCCCGCTCTCCCGGAGCTGTTTCCTCCTGCTGAACAGCTGCTGCCGACTCCTGCTCATCCTGCTCTCCGGGCGCCTCCTGTTTTACTTCATCTCTCCGAATCTCCACTAAAGTTTCTGCCGCCTGTTCT
>ERZ791922.573-NODE-573-length-21146-cov-3.424352_pt1 | contig 21146 bp, 16 predicted proteins | sample MGYA00510134_ERZ791922 | MGnify/ENA primary metagenome ERZ791922 (study PRJEB30046, sample SAMN00792101) | human gut metagenome | study: EMG produced TPA metagenomics assembly of the A metagenome-wide association study of gut microbiota in type 2...
CATCACCTTTGTAGATAATAAATGACAATATACATCCGCAGAATCCAACTGCTACAAACCCGCCCAATGCATACTGATATCCCATCTCGCTAATTACAATTCCCGCCGGTGCAAGAAAGGCAAAACTAGACCCCAAATATGCAGGCGCCTTTCCCTTCGTTACTGCAATAAAAATAAGAGTTCCTACTCCATTCATAAACAACACGATTGCAGGATTGATTCCAAAAATGAACGGCACTAATACGGATGCGCCAAACATTGCAAACATATGCTGAATACTCAATGGCAGCAGCATTTGAAAAGGAACCTTGTCCTCAACCTGAATAATCTTTCTACTCTCCATGATTTTTCTCCTTTAGATCTATTTTTTCTGTATGATTATAACATCTAAAGAACTATTTTTCCACACAAAATCACAAACCGAGAATATCCAGAATGATAGTTTCTATACCAACAACGTAATGCCGGATACGACCAAAAGTACATAAGTAAGCTTCACAAATACCTCTTGTCGGATTCTTTTGTGAAGTGCGTTTCCAATGATAATCGCTGCAAACACCGGGATCACACACACACCTGTCAGTCCCATCATCTTTCCTGTCACCTGTCCTGATATCCCCCCTTGTATCAACATCAGTGTATTTAAAATAATCCAAACCGGAGCCAGAGTTGCACGAATAACTGACTTTTCTTTTAATGCATTCACCGCATAGATAACAAGCAATGCACCTCCCGACAAAAACATTCCATGAATCACTCCTGCGAGAAAAAGCACTCCTATCAAGCCCCCATCAGAAATCTTCATTTCTTTCTTTACAGCCAATCCGCGAATTGCCACGCAAATAATCAATGCTCCATATATTTTCATTAACACACCAGAAGGAAGAACAGAAAACAAGTAAATTCCTACTACTATTCCAATTAACATGAATCCGGTAATTTTTACTACCTCTTTTCGATTCATCTCCCTCCAGCTTCTGGCTGCAATATTTAAACTTACAATAATTGCTACTATATTTAACACAACTTTTGCCTCTTCTACACCAATCAAAAGCATAGAGACAGGCATGGCCAACATTGTTCCAGCAAAGCCTGTAATGCCTTCTACAATATTGGCCATGAAAACAACAATTACGAACAGTATTTCTTTCATCATGCAGTTCACCTGAAACAATTTACTCTATTTGTTTTGCCACCTTTGCAAATCTGAAAATAGTCCGTACTGTTTTTCTAAGATCTGATTTTGTTCTGTTCTGTATTGCCTCAAATGGAAGAGGTTTTTGGTTGATACTGAAAATAGCGCTGACCCCTGCATCATACATGGCTTCTGCTCCTTCATCTATCGCCCCTACTACTACAAGTACCGGAACATTTTTCTTCCTCGCCCGTCTGGCAACGCCGGACACAACCTTACCTTGTATACTCTGTCCGTCTATCTTCCCTTCACCTGTAATAACAAGCGAACAATCCTCAAGCATTTTGTCAAAATGTATCGTCTCCAAAACAACATCAATCCCACTTTGAAGTTTTGCTCCTAGAAATGCTGCCGCTCCAGCGCCCATTCCACCAGCCGCTGCGCCTCCGCATAATTCCAACACGTCCTTTTTCCAGACTTTTTCGATTTCTTTTGCCAGATGAAAGAGACCTTTATCCAATCTCTTCACCTCTTCTTCCGTCGCGCCTTTCTGAGGTCCAAAAACCGCAGCTGCTCCTTGCGCTCCACATAATGTATTACGAATGTCACACATTGCGATGATTTCTATGTCTTTTAAGCGCTGATCAACTCCGCCCATCTCGATTTTTGCAATTTGTTCCAATGTGTTGCCAACCGGAATAAAACATCTACCTTTTTCATCTAAAAAATGAATTCCCAAAGCTGCTGCCATTCCGGTTCCACCATCATTGGTCGCACTGCCGCCCAGTCCAAGAATAATCTTTTGAGCCCCCTTATCTAATGCAGCTAAAATCAGTTCACCGACTCCATATGTCGTTGTAGCTCCTGCTGATAACTTATCACCAACTAGCGGCAATCCTGCCGCCGCAGCCATCTCTATTACCGCGGTTTCTTCCATCATGGCATAACATGCCCTCACCGGTTCTCGGTACGGTCCGCTCACCGTCACATATTCCCGGTTTCCCGGGAGTACGGATAAAAATGCCTCCACACTCCCTTCTCCACCGTCTGCTACTTCCGCGCGAATCACCTCAGCCTCTGGCCAGCTCGCCAAAGCCTCTTCTTTTATAATTTTTCCAACTTCTTTGCTGCTCATTGTTCCCTTAAATGAATCCGGAATAATCACAATTTTTTTCATCATACACCTCAAAAAGTTTTTCTGCGGCAGGTTTAAACATCTTTATCTACTTCATAATATAACTCACCTTTTCTGTAATCATATGTCTTCTTACCCCATGTTCGTGTAATCAACATTGCTATAAGAAATACCACAGCAGTACCGACAAGCGCCAAAGTCAACATTCCAAATGACATTTCTCCTGCCGAAAATGCAATAATTGCAGGCATAACCACATAACATGCCGGAACATTAATTGCATTGATTGGTCCCAGTTCCTCCAATACTGAAGTCTTTCTGTTCGGATCCACCATGCGGCACAAAGCCTGTCCTGTTGCATTTGTCCCTGTCAAAGTTCCCCAAATAGCAACTGTACGCTCAAATCCATGTTTGCCTCCGAAACGTTCTCCAAAATATCTTGTCAAAACATATGTTAATACGGTACCCGCAACTACTACTGCAAGAATCGGAATCATCCAGCTTCCGAGAATCTGTAAAGAAATTGCCATAAATGCAGATGTTACCATCATATCAATACAAAATCCTGATATACGAATCTGTGTACCACGATCCAAATATTTACTCAATCCCAACCTATTAATCAACCAACGAAGTAAGTATGCAGCTAACATTGCATATAAATACAGAAAACCAGATAAAATTTCTCCTGCAAATCCTGGAATCATTCCACACAATCTACACATATAGTTACCTGCAACCCAAGCAATTCCTACTAATGCAAAATGAAATGCCAATGTATCTACATTTCCAGGATGTGTTGTTTCTTTTCCATAATACTGCTGTTCTTCTGGTTCGTAAATACCCACCATCATGCTCTTTCCTATTTCTCCCGCATAAGGAGCCAGCCCTTTCTGGATTCCTTTACGCACCATCGGAACTCCAATTAAAAATGCCACAAGAAAACCGGCTGCCGCAAGTGTTACCCCCACTTGTACAGCATTTACAACACCATTACCTTCCATCATAGCACCATAAGTAACGCTCTGTCCTGGTCCTTGTGCAAATGCAAACGGAATCTGCAAACCATATACCGGGTCCATCCCAAACGCTCCTCCGATTAATTTCAGTACACCATACCCAAGCAATCCAGTCAGTGCATATGGAATTACCCAGAAAAATCCCATTCCACAGATTCCAGAAAATTGACTGTCTTCCATTCTTTCTTTGAAACTTTTACCTGTTGTTTTCTTTTGAGATTTGACTGCTAGTGTCAATCCCATATTTGCAAATGAAAAGGACCATAATGTACCAGCAATCCCACTAAAATCATCCACTGTAGCATCTGAAATCACGCCTAAATTCACAACAATAAACCCAATCACTCCACCGATCACACTCGCTGGAACCAAATTCTTTTTCAAAAACGGTACCTTCGCACGCAGGATTACACCAACGACAATAAACAATCCTACCCATGCTAATGCATTCATACTCAACATAATGCTTCCCTCTCTTTCACTTCAAATTTTAAAAATCAATTTCCGCACGTTTCTTCGCTATTTCATTCATATCCATATGTTGAGGTTGTCCGGAATCCGCATTTTCAGCAATAATTCTTTCAAACGCCCTCTCAACCTTATGCAGCATACGGTCCGTATTCTCTGCAATCTGCTCCGCATTAAGTATCCCTACTTGTTCAACTTGTTTTTTTAACTCTTCTTCCAGAATATCCGCCTCCGGTCTCCACCATTTCATATATTTCGGATAATCTTTTTCAATCGCATACTGAAGTCTTTCAAACTGCCACCACGCACTGTTTTCTGAATAAACCTCTCCAGCCTTGGAAACACACTCTGGCAACTCTACATCAATCGAATAAGGAGCAAAGATTGACATACAAGGAACTGCAAATGCATTCCACCAAACCGGCGTATGTTCTTTTGTCAATTCCACATGAGATGAAGCTGCCGTTTTACTTGCAGTATCCAGCATCGCATGCATACAAATAGAAACCTCAAGTCCATCTGCCGGACTCCATCTCGGAGCAATACTCTCTCCTTCAAAATGATCTCTTTGAATCCTACGGATTGTTTCCATTGTAATATGACCTTTTCCCGCTTGTAGCAACTTATTCAAACGCACATATCTCGGATATGCCGCACGATGTTTTAATGACATTGCAGAATATGCCTTTGCAAAATTAAATGGAACCTCCGGGGAAATCCAGCCTTTTTCATATGCATATTCCCGGATATCTCCGCTGTCTTCATCCCATTCTTCTTCCGTACTATAGCAGTTTGAAATCCCTGCAACATCTGTTACACGCCGCGCCACCCAACGTCTTTTACAAGTATCCAATATCCATGCTTCATTCGGATCTGCAATCAAAAATGAGTTATGATAACGATGCTCCATTCCCACTGCCGCATTTCCGCCCTGACCATATTTCTCTAATAAATCCGTAATCACATGCAAAGCCTCATACGCTGTTTTTCCTCGTTCGAGCCCTAACCTAAGCAAATCCATTCCTAAAAGACCATTTTCTTTTTCCTCTGGTTCTTTGCTCCAGACAGCTTCATTCCCAATTGCAACTTTATATTCATTCATCCCATGCTCAAATCCCCATATCCAGTACGGTTTCGATCCCAATACCCGATATGTATGAGAAACCTGTGGAATCTGAATATATGTGCACTGTACCATTTCTCCATCTTCATGCTCTCCGGCAGGAATATTTACCAATGGCTGCGCCTCTGTTACAGGTCTATCACTGTTTTTTGCAAAAATTACATTTCCGGATGCTGTACTATTTCCAAGCGCAACCATTGTATCGCAAGAATATAATTCCATCTCCATCTCTCCTTTCCTTTCTTTTCTTGTATTATTTGAATAAATTATAGCAATATTCGATCTATTTTTCGTTATTTTGCACAACAAAAAAATCATACATCGCTTTGTTACAGGTAACAAAGCGATGTATGATTCTTCTTGTTTAATCCACTTCTGTTAGCATTGTTTTCCAAAACCAAATCGCATTTTGATATACTCCTGCAGTTCTGATACTTCTCGGATCATACCCTGTTATAGATGCAAGTTTTTTTAACTGATATTGGAGTGTATTTTTATGAATGAACATTTTCTCAGACGTTTTGTTAATAGAGCCGTCACACTCATAGAAAATTTCTAATAATTTAATCCAATGCGCAACATCTGAACGTTTCATATTTCCAAAAATTTTCCGAATGTACTCCCATTTACTTTCCTCTGTAATCTCACTCAAAAATACGCCCACTGTCATATCGATATAATAAACAGTATCCGCTCCTACCATTGCTGCTTTCAAACTTTTTTCCGCCCGCAGTTTTCCTATACGTAAATCATATCCGCTATAACTACGGTCATCTATCCCCATTTTAATGTGTACCCCTATAAGTGAAAACGATTGTCTGCGTATTTCCCGTTCAAATTCTTCTAACTCCCACTCCGCACTTTCCTGTTCATTTTCTTCTACCCGAAAGAATAAAATCAACTGTGTCTTTTCGCGATAGATGATATACCGCCTCATATATTCCGGCTTTTTTCTAAGAATATCTTCTAATATATCCAACATTTCATGCACATCTTTTGAGCATACTCCGCTCTCATCCGCAATAGAAGTGCAAATGCATCTATATTTTAACGACAAGTCAAGTCCAAGAGCTGTTCCTTCGGATAAATAATTATCCGGTAATTTTTCCCGTTGTTCAAACAAAACATTATATAAAAACCTCCGTTGTTCCTTTTGAACCTCGTCTTCTCGTTTCTGTAAGTAGGAATTTAACACCATCGTTTCTGTTGTTTTTCTCACCAAGTCTATATAGGGTTCAATTTGACTCCATTCTCCACTAATCCCAATTACTCCGACCACACCGCCTTTAAAATAAATCGGCATATTAATCCCCATCTTAGCCCCCTGATATTCCCCATCCGAATATATCCCCAGACATTCCAAATTTTCCTTTATTATCTTCTCCGCACCTTTATGCAATGTCCCAACTCGATTGGGATTAGTACTTGCTATAATGATTCCCTCAGCATTCATCAAATTTACCGCCTGATGAATTGTGCCACTGATTTCTCTTACAATATTCCTCGCAATCCTCTCTGTTATTTCCATTTCTGTACCACCTGTCTTAAATTCTCACCACGATTATTCTTGTATTGCACAAATTTCACTTGCAATTCTTCTAACTCCAAGTATAATATAGATTGTTTTGTACTGTAAAGATTCAGATAAAACAAAAAACGAAACGAATGAGAAATACTTATTATTGAGGAGGAACCATTATGGATAACCATTTTAATACCCCTGCAGAAACAATCGAGCTAAATATGAAAGCCAGTGAAAACAAAACCGCTCTTCCACTGGGAAAAATGATTTTACTCGGTATTATGGCCGGTATTTTCATCGCTCTCGGTGGTGCAACAAGCAGTACAGCTTCCCATGCCATTGATAATGTCGGTGTTTCCCGCTTAATCGCCGGTGTTATTTTCCCAGTCGGACTCATGTTGATTGTTTTCTTAGGAGGTGAGCTCTTTACTGGAAATTGTCTGATCATCATGGATGTATTTGCCAAGAGAGCAACACGTAAAGGATTGATTCGAAATCTTCTAATTGTATATTTCAGTAATTTTATAGGAGCACTGATTGTCGATATTCTTGTTTTCTTTAGCGGAAACCTTAATTACTCCAATGGACTTTTAGGCGCTTATACAATCAAAGTAGCAATCGGCAAACTTTCGATTTCTCCACTACAAGGAGTTACTTCCGGTATTTTATGCAACATCCTTGTCTGTCTTGCTGTTTTGATGGCTGCTTGTGCAAAAGATATCATCGGAAAGGTCTGGGCTATTTTTTTCCCAATCTGTGCCTTTGTTGTCGGAGGATTTGAACACTGTGTCGCAAATATGTTCTATATTCCTACCGGAATCATGGCGGCATCCAACCCTGCTTACGTTGCAAAAGCACAAGAAGTTTATAATATTACTTCTGAACAACTTGCCCAATTAACAATAACAGGGAGCCTCAACAATTTCATCCCTGTTACCCTTGGAAATATCCTTGGAGGAATGGTCTTTGTCGGACTCCCTCTTTATCTGATTTATAAGAAAAAATGGAATTAAATTTTTAAATAAGTGCTATGTGGTATACCACAAATGCTACAATCCAAGCAATCACGCACTGCCCAATCACCATAGTTGTAGCCCACTTGCCTCCCAACTCTCGTTTTACAGATGCAATAGCGGCTACACATGGTGTATATAATAAACAAAATACGAGTAAAGAGATTACTCCGGCCACTGTCAGACTACTCTGTAATGCTGCTGTCCCACCATATAAAACAGTAAGTGAAGATACCACGCTTTCTTTTGCAAGAAATCCTGAAATCAATGCTGTTACAATTCTCCAGTCTCCAAATCCTATCGGTACAAAAATTGGTGCCAATACCCCTGCAACCCCTGCTAATATACTATTTTGAGAATCAGAAACCATATTCAATCCCAAATCAAAATTCTGTAAGAACCAAATTGCAATGGTAGCAAGGAAAATAATTGTAAACGCTCTCTGGAGAAAGTCTTTTGCCTTATCCCAAAGAAGATGCAATACATTCTTTGCTCCCGGCATTCTGTAATTTGGCAATTCCATAACAAAAGGAACCGCTTCGCCTTTAAATAATGTCTTTTTAAAAATTAACGCCGTCACAATTCCCATTATAATCCCAAGTAAATATAAGCCAATCATAACAATAGCGCCATGTTTCGGGAAAAATGCTGCTGTAAAAAATGCATATACCGGAAGTTTTGCTGTACAACTCATAAACGGGGTCAAAAGAATTGTCATTTTTCTGTCTCGCGCAGACGGCAATGTACGACTTGCCATTACCCCAGGAACTGTGCACCCAAATCCGATCAACATCGGAACAATACTTCGTCCGGAAAGACCTAATTTTCGAAGTAATTTATCCATAATAAACGCAACTCTTGCCATATATCCGCTATCTTCCAATAAAGATAGGAAGAAAAATAAGGTTACGATGATAGGAAGAAAACTAAGAACTCCGCCTACACCATTAAAAATACCATCAATCACAAGAGAATGTACCACACTATTGACATGTGCCGCTATCATCATCTGAGATACCCAGTCTGTCAGCATCGTAATGCCGCTTTCAAGAATACCTTGAAAAAAAGCACCGATCACATTAAAAGTCAACCAAAAAACCAAGCCCATAATAACAATAAAAGCTGGAATTCCTGTATATTTTCCAGTTAGAAACTGGTCCATCTTACGACTTCTTAAGCGCTCTTTGCTTTCTTTTGGCTTAATCACCGTTTCAACACATACATCTTCTATAAAATCAAATCTCATCTGCGCAACTGCTGCCGCTCGATCCATTCCAGTTTCTTCTTCTGTCTGAACTGCGATATCCTCCAGCATCCGTAATTCATTTTCTGTCAGATGCAACTGTTCCTGAATCTTCTCATCTCCTTCCATCACTTTGCTGGCTGCAAAGCGCACCGGAATTCCCGCACTCTGTGCATGGTCTTCGATTAAGTGCATGACAGCATGGATTCCTCGATGGATTCCTTCATCTCGTTTACAAAAATCCGTATCCTGTGGACATTCCTGATATTTAGCAACATGAATCGCATGACGGATCAACTCCTCGATTCCTTCTCCCTTTGCCGCTGAAATAGGAATTACCGGAACTCCCAGTTCTTCCTCCATCTCATTCACCAATACAGAACCTTCATTCTCACGCAGTTCATCCATCATATTCAATGCAACTACCATAGGAACCCCCAATTCCAAAAGCTGCATGGTCAAATAAAGATTTCTCTCTATATTCGTTGCATCTACAATATTGATGATTCCTTTTGGCTTCTCTTTAATTACAAATTCTCTTGTCACAATTTCTTCGCTGCTATATGGAGACATGGAATAAATCCCCGGCAAGTCTGTAATCAATGTGTTATTATGACCGCGGATCACTCCATCCTTTCGATCCACAGTTACTCCCGGGAAATTTCCTACATGCTGCTTTGCACCTGTCAGTTGATTGAAAAGAGTCGTTTTTCCACAATTCTGATTTCCAACTAATGCAAATGTTAACGTCACATCTTCCGGAAGTGCGTTTTCTTCTTTTCGATTATGAAACTTTCCTTCTTCTCCATATCCAGGATGATGCTTTTCCTTTTTCTTATCTTTATCCGTAATCTTCTTTGTTAATACTTTGGGCTTATGAGGTTCACTAATTTCAATATTCTCCGCATCTTCCAATCGAATTGTTAATTCATATCCATGTATCCGCAGTTCAATCGGATCTCCCATCGGAGCATATTTTATAACAGTTACTTCTGTCCCCTGAATTAATCCCATATCCAGAAAATGCTGGCGCAGCGCACCCGAACCACCTACTGTTCTAATTGTAGCGGTTTCCCCAATTCCTAATTTATTTAATCTCATTCGATTCGTCTCCTTTTCCTTAGTTCATTCTAACTCAGGGAACTCAAAATATCAATCGCAGATTTTAAAAACTCTATTCTGTTCTCAACGCCGTTACCGGATCTTCTTTTGCAGCTTTTCTGGAAGGAATAATTCCCCCCAAGAGTGTCAATAAAATACTTAAAATAATGAGAATCATACCGCCAATCGGTGGCAATACAGCATTCATATTGTTATTCCCGGCAAGCGAATGAATGATAGCATTTGCAGGAAAAAGCAACAGCAATGTCATACCAATTCCAATCAGGCCTGCCAGAGCACCTATAATAAAGGTCTCTGCGTTAAACACCTGCGAAACATTTCTCTTTGATGCGCCAATAGCCCTTAAAATTCCGATTTCTTTCTTCCGTTCCAACACGCTGATGTAAGTAATCACTCCGATCATAATCGAAGAAACAACAAGAGAAATCGCCACAAACGCAATCAATACATAACTAATCAGATTCACGATTGTCGTAACAGAAGACATCAGACTTCCCACCAAATCCGTATAACTGATCACTTTATCTTCATCCTCTTTCTCCATCCGCGCATTATACGCATCCAGAATTTTCACAACTTCCTCTTTGCTTTCAAAGTCTTTTGGATACAAAGCAATCTGCGATGGATTGCTCTTTTCTGCATATCCCAATTTTGCCAAATTCGAATCATAGGTGTAGATTTCTTTCGACATCATAGACGCCATCAACTCTGTAAGCTCCTGCTCGGTCATATTCATTTGAATCGCACTTGCAAAGGTCTCTGCATCAAATGAAAACGCCCCCTGCATTGCAGCTGCAAACTGCGACATACTGGCCGTCAATTCTCTCTCCAATGTACTGCTTACACTTCCGGCAACAGTTTGCACATAATTTTCCAAAATCGCAGGAATCTTCTCTTCCAAGCCATTGGACTGTATAAACGCATTCATGCTCTTTTCCAATGCAGCTTTTGCCTGCTCTGAATCCAGATATCCTGCAAAATATTCATTGAATTTTCCAATATCCGGCAACTGATTTTCCTGTGCGTATGCATTATACCCGTCCATTGTTCCTTGCAAAATCAACTGTACCTGCTCTTGGGTCAACGGCTGCCCTCCATTTTCCTGCAATGCCTTTTGAATCGCCTCACGCAATGCCTGTGCCCCGCCATTTTCCATATACTGCCGGAAATATACTGGGAACTGTGACACATCTGCCTCCGGATGCTGCTTTACATACTCTCCATAGCCATTCATCAAATCTGTCACCAGAGTCTGCACCTGTTCTGCCGAAATCTGAATTTGAAGCTGACTGATGACCTCTTCCATATCCAGCTGTGGCAATGATAAATCACTCATTGCATGATTAATCCCACTTAAATCTAGATTTAATTTACTTCCGTCTACCTGAAATGCCGATTGTACCTTTTGTTCATCTATTGTAAATAAGGAGTCCATTTCAAATGCATTTTCTCCATTCTCTTTTGCATCAAACCCCTTCCCCGTAAAAATATTACGATTATGATCTGCCAGCTGTGCCTTTACAATCTCACTCTTGGCAGCCTTCTCTGATACATAGTCAACCAACTCAGAAGGATAATAAATTCCAAATGACAGCATTGCAGCAGTCGCATCCTCTTTCGGCTGAACAATGCCGACAATTTCCATATCCTCGCCATTTTGAACAAGTTGTTTCATATAAGCCTTGTCATCTCGCTTATCCTTCCAGAGATTATATTCCTCATCATAAACGTAATAATCTGTCGCTGCTACAAGTTTAAAGTGAATCCCCAGAATATCCTCATAGGAATACGAATCATGAATTTCCGGTATGACAACTTCCTCTTCTCTGGTAAACTGATTCACCATCTGATCCAATTCCGAAAAATCCCGCAGCCCCAACGTATACAGCAAAAAGTCTCCGATATTTCCGCCCGGTGTCAATACCAGAACGCATTCATTTCGATTGGTCGGCCAGTGTCCTGCTTTCACATCATACTGATTTTCATACATACTACGATTATCCGGCATTTTCCGGAAAACATCCGTACTCATCATCATAGACATCATACTGTTTGTGCTTTCCGCAGACCCAAGCCCCATTGCCTTGAAAGACTGGTCCGGATGTACTTGCCGAACTTCCTCTGTGTCTGCACTGTAAATCTGTGGCGATACATTATACGCATATTCAATTGCATTTGTATACTCCTCAATTCCAGAATCTCCGGAATCCAAATACGCTTTCAGTGATTCCAGATCATTGGTCCCTACTGTGGAAAACATTCCAGTCAGCATATTTCCCACTTGAATATCCGCCTCTTCTGCCTCTTCACCTCCGGCTCCTGCTGCCGGATCCGTAAGCATCGCAGTCATATCCAGACCAGAACTTTGGATCTGCAACGGATACTCTGACAAGGTTTCTTCCTCGATATCCGCAATATATTGATTCACGCCATTTGATAAAGACAAAATTAACGCAATTCCAATAATTCCAATCGAGCCGGCAAAGGCGGTCAATAGAGTCCGTCCCTTCTTTGTCTTTAAATTATTGAAACTCAATGAAAGAGATGTTAAAAAAGACATCGATGTTTTTCCCATGTTTTTATGTTCCGGCGGAGCAGTTAATTCTTCTTCCACCTTAAAAGGATGACTATCTGATCGAATCTTTCCATCCCTCAGCTTTACGATACGGGTCGCATACTCTTCCGCCAGCTCCGGATTATGCGTTACCATAACAACCAAACGATCCTTCGCCACTTCCTTCAACAAATCCATAACCTGCACACTGGTATCGCTATCCAACGCACCAGTAGGCTCATCCGCAAGAAGAATATCCGGATTATTTACCAAGGCTCTTGCAATTGCGACTCTCTGCATCTGTCCGCCCGATAACTGATTCGGTTTCTTATGAATCTGCTCTCCAAGCCCCACTTCCTCCAACGCATGAATCGCCTTGTCCCGACGTTCTCCTTTGGAAATACCGGAAATCGTCAGAGCCAGTTCTACATTTGCCAAAATCGTCTGATGCGGAATCAAATTATAACTCTGGAAAACAAATCCGATAGTATGATTTCGATATGAATCCCAGTCCCGGTCTGTATAATCTTTTGTAGAAATCTCATTGATAATCAAATCTCCGCTATCATAACGATCCAATCCGCCGATGATATTCAAAAGCGTTGTTTTTCCGGAACCACTAGGGCCCAAAATCGCAACAAATTCATTTTCTCTTAAATTCAGACTCACATCATCCAGCGCTTTCTGCACCAGATTCCCAATCCGATATTCTTTACATATATTTTTTACCTGTAACATACGCAAGCTGCCCTTTCTCTTTAAAATCTTTGCCCTCATGAAAGATTTTGCACTTTGTCTTGTAGTATATCACGTTTTTTTCTTTCTGTAATATTACAATTTTATAAAATTACTACTTTCTTCCGTATATGAAAAACAGGCAGCCCTCCGAATACATTTTCAGATTACCGCCTGTTTATCATTTTCTTCAATTACTTATTATTTGTGCGCTTATTACTCGTGATGTCCGCCGCACTCATGTGCATGTTCATGATTGTGGCAGATAGAACCTGTGGAAATCAATTCTCCACGCAGGTAAGTTTCAACTGCTGTTCTGGCATCTCCCTGTACACCAACAATTACTTCCACATTTCTCTCATTGAAAATATCTACGGCTCCGCCGCCCATTCCACCGGAAATAATTACTTCTGCTCCATTATCCGCCAAAAAGTTTGGCAAAAATCCCGGGCGGTGTCCCGGATTCGGAACAGAATTTTCAGCAACAATTTTACCATCCTCTGTATCAAAGAAAATAAAATTCTCACAATGTCCAAAATGTCCTGCTACTTCGTTTCCCATAGCTGCTACTGCAATCTTCATCATTATCTACTCCTTTTCATTTTATTTATTGTCCACTTGCCGATTTTATAAAAACCAGAAGTAAAACACCTCTCAATCCAGCAATGCTATCGTTTTCTGATACACTTGCTGTAACGCATCTTTTAGCGGACATTCTATATCCGCAATGCTCTTTCCTTCATTCATCATTTTAGAAGCATTTTTATCATAAGGCAAAAATCCCACAAAATGAATCTTCTTCTCTATACAAAACTTTTGAATTGCTTCTGCATTCTCTGGTGATGTATCGTATTTATTTACACACACTGCTAACGGTATCCGAAATGTTTCAGCTGTTTTTTCCAGTCTTTCTAAATCACTAAGCCCCGATACACTTGGTTCTGCTACGATCAAAATCAGATCCATTCCTCCGGCTGATGCCATTACCGGGCAGCCAATTCCAGGCGAGCCATCGAAAACAGCAATCTCAGCATCCTTCGGCGCATTTTTCAACAATGCCATTTTAACCTCTGTCACAAGCTTTCCTGAATTTCCACGTCCCATTTTCAAAGATGCCGTTGAAAATACTGTATTTCCTAAATACAACTCTTTTTTTCCTGCCACATCTGTTACAAGTGAAATTGCATTTTGAGGACAAACATATTCACACACTCCACAACCTTCACAAGCATATTCATTCACTCTATATTTACCGTCTTTCTCCGACAAGGCGTCAAAACGACACTGCTTCTCACAAGCTCCGCAGCCAATGCATTTTTCCCCATCGACTACCGCCTTGTCTCCGCCTAAAAATTCTTCTACCTTCGGCTGAACAGACTGAGTTGTTACGAGATGGAGATTCGGTGCATCCACATCACAATCTGCTATCGCTCTGGCTTGTGCAAACCTGCTAAACGCTGCCGCTGTCGTCGTCTTTCCCGTCCCGCCTTTTCCACTCAAAATCAAAAGTTTTTTCATACTGCACCTCCGATTTTTTCCAACAGGTCAGAAAAACAGTCTCTCATCTTTGTATTTTTATCAATGACAACTTTTCCCTCTGCCGCAAGACTTGCAACTTCTGGGGAATAAGGAATCCTTGCAAGAACCTGAAGATTTTGTTCTCTACAGAACACCTCCAATGGTTCATAAGGCAGTTCCACCTTATTCATAACAACTCCACATTTCTTTCCCAATAAAGTTACCAACTCATAGACCATACGAAAATTATGAAATCCAAACGCTGTAGGCTCAACGACAAGTACACAGAAATCCGCATCCATTACACTTTCCATGACACTGCAGGCACTCCCCGGCGGACAATCAATCACCGTCACTTCTCCCGCCTGTTTCAATGCCTCTCGGATCACAGGTACTCCCGAAGCCTCCCCCGGATTCAACACTCCCGTAACAACACGCACCGAACCCGAACAACCAATCTCTAATGTTCCCACTTGTTTCGGTTTCTCAGAAACAGCTCCCACCGGACAAACCAGTTTACACCCGCCACAGCTGTGACACACTTCAGAAAAAAGCATCGGTTTTTCCTTAATATACATCAATGCATGAAACTTGCAAAAATCCACGCATTTTCTACATCCGATACATGTTTCTCTATCAAACTCCGGCAACATAATAGATACCGGCAATATTTCTACGTTCTGCGGTTTTAAGAACAGGCGCCCATTGGGCTCTTCCACATCACAATCTATATAAACAGCTTCTCCTGCAGCCGCGGCAAGATTTACTGCTGTCAGTGTTTTTCCTACTCCGCCTTTTCCACTTAAACACGCAATTTTCATTGTATTCCATGGTATCCGCTATGAAACTCAGTCAGCTCTTCCAGCTTTCCTTCTTTCCATGCGTTCAAATCATCCGCTGCGACTTTATTTACGGATTTGTAAATTTTCATCTCTGCCGCCTGAAATACTTCTGCGGCATTTTGACCACAACGTACGGTAATCAATGCATCTATCCGATTGTCCACCAAAAACTGGGCAACTTGAATCCCAGCCCCTCCCTGCGCTGCTGCCGCCGGATTTTCAATCACTGTATCTTTTCCGTCCTCATGGAATAAAAAATACGGAGCTCTTGCAAGCACAATACATACATCCTTTTTATTTTCATCCAATGGAATGGCAATTCTCATCTTTCCATCCTCCTTCTCAACATGAGTCCATACACGCCGATGCTTTTTGCATCCACCACAATCACAAAACTCTTCTTCTCCATCACAAAGCTGATAATCTCCACCCTGAATCCGAAGCGAGCGAGCGCTGACCAAAGCTTCTGCCAGTTTCTTTCTTGCAGAATTATAAATCATCTGTACCGTCGCTCTTGATACCTTCATATAGGTACTGCATTCTTCCTGCGAAAATCCTTGTTTATCAATCAAACGGATGGCCTCATACTCATCCACCGTTAAAATGATTTTCTCCTTCTCCTTGTTTCCATCTACCGGACGAAATTCTAACGAACGAGGCATCTGACATACTTTTCTACACTTTCTTGGCCTTGGCATTCTACTCACTCCTTGCTCATTTAAAGAAAACAAACGCTGTCTGTTTCATTTTCCTTACTGCACTTATCATAGTCCTATTATTGGCATATGTCAATAACTTTCACGCCATATAGACAAAGTCCCGAGCATTCTGCCCGGGACTTTTCTCTTATCTGGAGTTATTCACATCTAAGTATCTGTATATTTTAATTCTCTAATTTTTTTGCAAACAATATCCTAACGCAGTATTTATGAACGTGCCATTCCATCCACACTGAGAATTACACCTGTAATATAAGACGCTTCATCAGATGCAAGAAATACAAATGCATTCGCAATATCTTCCGGCTGCCCGAGTCTGCGCAGCGGAATCTGCGCGATCATCGGCTCGATTACACTCTTCGGAACAGCTTTCATCATGTCTGTTTCCGTAATTCCCGGAGCAACTGCATTGACACGTATCCCTTTTGGTCCAAGCTCTCTCGCCAGAGATATCGTCGTACCGTTTACCGCAAACTTAGATGCCGGATAAGCAAATCCGCTCGGCTGACCGGAAATACTTACCATTGAGGACGTATTCAGGACAACCCCGCTGTGATTTTTAACCATCCCGTCAACTACCGCACGAGTTGCGTTAAATACGCCTTTTACATTCAGATCGATCACACGATCAAAATCAGCTTCTGTATAAGACGTAAACGGAGTGCTCTCAGAAACCCCAGCATTATTCACCAAAATATCAATACGCCCGAACTGTTTCTCTATTTTATCAAATTCTGCTTTCACGCTTTCAAAGCTTCCTAGATTTGGACTGATTCCAACCACCTCTGCATCCGGATGGATCGCTTTTAATTTTTCTACTGCCGCCTCCGCGTTTTTTTCACTGCTCGCCGCAACAGCAACTTTCGCACCCTCTCTTAAAAATGCATCCGCTGTCGCAAATCCGATTCCACGACTTCCTCCTGTAATAATTGCCACTTTATCTTTTAATCTCATAAATCGTTCCTCCTGTTTTTCTCTTATTTTCATGTATTCTTCTTACTGTTCTATACTTTGCATTGTATATTAAGTACGATATCATATCATAAAAACTATATCTGTAATTTTGTCACAAAACAAAAAAATCTATGCGTTTAATTTCTATTTCAAGAATATGTATTCTTTATCACTGGAGCGTTCCTGACTAAAACTGTATCCCAAACGATCAAAATTCTTTATCTCCTCTGTTTTTTGAATATGATGTTCTGCCATAAAACGTACCATTTCCCCACGCGCCATTTTAGCATACACACCCTTTTGAACAACCTTCTCGCCTGAAAGCTCTCCAAATATGCATGTGATATACACATCTTCCTGCTGTAAATATTTCTCAATGCATTTTGAATACTCTTTTGAAGCCAAATTAATGATAATTCGACTTTCATCCAACACCTCTGTATAAAGCTTATCGCCCCAGTATTCGTACAAGTTTTTCGAACCGGCAATCGTCGCCTTTGCCTGCATCTCCAGTCGATATGGAGTCACACCATCCAACGGTCTGACCACGCCGTAAAAGGCCGAAAGAATTCTTAAATTTTCCTGCACATATTCAAATTCTCCCTCTGCAAAAACAGAAGGCGCCATATACTGATATGCAATCCCCTCATAGGATAAAATAGCCGGAGTCAATCTTTTATTTAATTCCATTTGAGCAAAGCGTTCATAATTTTGCTCTGCTATTTTATCATTACATCCCCACAGTTTCTTTGCGTCTTGATAAGACAATGCTTGCATCCATTCTTTAATCTCTTCCGCATTCTTCAACAACTTTGGGAGCTCACGATAAGGCTCCTCCAAATTTTCATTCATCTTTTTTGCCGGTGATAAAATAATCTTCATTGTTTTCTCCTAACTTTTTATATAATCTTTCTCAAACTGTAACTTTACCCCCATATTGTCATAAGCAACGTTCCACATACCATAAACCCTAATCCTACACATGCCTTTTTACTAAGTTTTTCATGAAAAATTGCATAAGAAAAAGCAACAGAGACTAAAATACTCATTTTATCAATGGGAACAACCACACTAACAATCCCATTTTGTATTGCATAATAATAACACAACCAAGACGCTCCTGTTGCGATCCCCGACAATATAATAAATAACAGTTCTTTGCCATCAATCTGCGTTAATTCGGATTGTTTTTTCTTTAAAAATACAATTAACCATGCCATCACTAAAACAACGCCTGTTCGAATTGCTGTTCCAAGATTTGACTCCACTCCCGATATTCCAATTTTTGCCATAATTGAGGTGAGTGCCGCAAAAACAGCCGAACCAACAGCGTATGGCAACCATGATCTCCGCGTTTGTTGGTTACTTGTAGACTTTTTTTCCACCATCAAAAATACACCTGCCGCAAGTAATGCAGTTGCCATTAGTTTTATCAGTAAATGATTGGTTTCACCAAATAATATAATTGCCAATAGAACACTTAATATTGTACTCGATTTATCAATAGGAACAACTTTATTAACATCCCCGACAGATAACGCTTTGAAATAACATATCCACGATGCCCCTGTCGCCACCCCTGACAAAATTAAAAACGTAATTGACTTTCCATCGATTTTTGTAATTGTATCTGCCGAACCGGCAACAAACACCATGATCCACGAAAAAATAAATACTACTATCGTACGTAATGCAGTTGCTACATCAGAATCTGTTTTTTTAATACCACACTTTGCCAGAATAGCAGTCAAACCTGCAAACAAAGCTGACAATACTGACATGATAAGCCATAACATATTATCATTTCCTCTTCTTTTAAATTTTCAAAGCAAAACCCGTCACTTTTATGAATGATTTGTTATCAATAATATATCATTTAAACTACAATAACAAGAGAAGCGGCTTTATCCCTCGATTCAAAAAGAAAAACTTGACATTATAAGTATAGTAATGTTAATCTAATATCCGAAGAGCGAAAGCGTATTATATTTTTGTATAATGCGCTTTCGCTCTTTTTTTATGAAATGGAGGTATGAAAGTTATGAAAACTCAGTTTTCTATGAAAAAAGCAAAAAATTTTGCAAATCAATTAACTTGGGAATTTATTGGAAGTGTATTTATCGCTGCCGGAATCTATAATTTTGCTGTACAAGCAAAATTTCCAATGACAGGTTTTTCAGGAATTTCTATTATTTTATATCGATTATTGAATGTTCCGATTGGACTTTCAACAATTGCACTAAATATCCCATTAGCTATTATTTGCTATCGTCTTCTTGGAAAAAAATTCTTTGTCAGCTCTCTCCGCTGCATGGTACTTTCTTCTTTAATGATTGACTATGTCGCACCACTATTTCCTGTATATGAAGGAGATCGTTTATTAGCAGCGCTTTGCACAGGAGTCTTTGGCGGTATCGGATATGCCCTAATTTATTCTAAAAACTCTTCTACCGGTGGATCAGACTTCATTATCATGGCTGTTAAAGCAATTAAACCGCATTTATCTCTGGGTAAAATTGCATTCTGGTCTGATGTAGGAATCATTTTAGTAGGGGGAATTCTCTTTCGTGATATAGACGGTATCATTTATGGAATGGTTGTAAACTTCATTTTTGCTGTTGCAGTAGACAAATTAATGTACGGAATCAATTCAGGTAAACTTGCACTAATAGTGACAGACCATGGTTCCGAAATTTGCGAAGTAATCGACAACTGTTGTCAACGCGGGACTACAATTTTAAACGCTCTGGGAGGATATAACAAAGACGAAAAACAAGTCGTTATGTGTGCTTGTAGTAACAAAGAAATGTTCCAGGTACAGCAAGCGGTAAAAGAGGCTGATCCTGCATCCTTCTTGATCGTACTTGAATCCAATGAAGTTCATGGAGAAGGATTTAAAATGGTACAAATCGGAGAACAGGCCGCCGATTAAAAATAAAGTCGATACAGGCTCTCAAAAATCCTGTATCGGCTTTCCTTCTATCAGATTAACAATCGAATCCATTCTTTACTTTATAACGAAATTCCTAGTTCTTTCAATTCTTTTTCAAATTGAGAATTAATCTTGCTTTCAATATACTCCTGTTTTATTTTAGAAATAAAACGAATATCAGAGACGTTCTTGCTTTGTATTTTCCATATCCTCTCCTATCATTGATATCCTCTTTATTTTAGCATACCACCAAGACATACGTAAGTCTCACTAAATATTTATTTGTATTAATATATAAACATTGTTATTGATAAAATATATCCTGCAGTTTTACCCCACTCTCATTCAACATGGCAATTAAGAGTCCATATTCAAAATCTTTCACTGGACGTCTCTCTTCCAGTAAAATTCCCATCACGCCCTTTACCTCTTCTGCAGATTGAATAGGCAAATACATGGCATCCGCATCCGGTAAGGTGTGTGTACAGGTCCCTGCCCTGTGCCGGTTAGAAACAGCCCACTGTGCTACCGCCTTTTCTTTTTCATTTATAAGTTTTTTCAGGTTTGAAATTTCCATATCTTTTTTTGGAAATAATAGTGGCTCTTCTAAATTCCCTTTTTCTCCTACCGGATAGATGATCACAGAAAGATTTAAAAGTTTTACAACCTGCGTTGCTACCTGCTTCCAGACTTCTTCTTTCGATTTACAACGTCTGAGTTTTCTGCTGTTTTCCAGCAAAATTTCCGTTCGATATGCCTTCTTTGCACTCTCCCTTGTCTGTGATTTTAGCTGTCTGGTCATTGAAGCCATAAAAAATCCCACTGCAAACAGCATGACAAACGTTACCGGAGAACCTCTATCATATGCTTTCAGGCTGAAATACGGCTCTGTAAAAAAGAAATTAAAAGACAATACGCTAAGTAGGGCAGAATACAGAGCATATATTTTTTTATCAGCCACATAAGAAGATAACAGTACACCAACAATGTAAGCCATAATCAAATTAGATTCTGAAAGTCGCAGCCACTGAAATACATATGCAACTAAAGTACTAAGTGCCATGATTGCAGTAATCTCTCCCAATTCTTTCAGAACAGTCCTGCTAGATTCT
>ERZ791922.580-NODE-580-length-21038-cov-3.239956_pt1 | contig 21038 bp, 21 predicted proteins | sample MGYA00510134_ERZ791922 | MGnify/ENA primary metagenome ERZ791922 (study PRJEB30046, sample SAMN00792101) | human gut metagenome | study: EMG produced TPA metagenomics assembly of the A metagenome-wide association study of gut microbiota in type 2...
CATCAAAATGGGTTAAAGATATATTAATTGAGCAGAGCATAAATGCTCTGCTCAAACAAGAATAAATATCAACTATAAGTTGTGACAGAGCCAAATTAATAATTATTTACTTTTTAAGAAGTATCTCATCAAATCCTGCAAATGAGTATGTTAAGACGGATTGCCTTTAAGAAAAATCTACTGAATGCACATAAAAAATGCCTGCTAAAGATGATATGTAAATTATCCTCATCGTAAATACTAATAAAAGTTATTTACGATAGGAAGTTTGATTTTACTATATCATGTTAGCGGGCATTTATTAAGCTATTGTGTCAGATAGTACGGCATTATTTCTACCTTTATTATTTGTTTTATAGAAAATGTTTAATTGTTCTCATAATAAAAACATGGTAAAATATAAGCTCAATAAGGGTGGTGATTTTAATGAATGATATTACAATAATTGAATTAAATGAAGATCAAGTGGAAGCTCTTGAAACTAGGTTAAATGATTTTGATGAGAAGTATATCCCATACAAATTAGATGGAAGGATACATATTGGAGCAAGAATAGGGGATACCATAGTTGGTGGAATTGATGCGTGTATGACGGCATTTAAGATATTGTATGTTTCCACTGTATTTGTTGAGGAAAAATATCGTCAACAAGGAATCGGTAGACAGTTAATGAGCGAATTAGAAAGAAGAGCGATTTCTCTAGGTGCCAATATGATAAGGTTAGATACGTTTGATTGGCAAGGAAAAGATTTTTATCTTGCTTTAGGTTATGAGCAAGTTGGTTTCTATGAAAATCAGAAGGATGGTTTTTCAGAGTACTTCTTTTTAAAACGACTTTAGAGAGTTAAATCTGGAGGCTATAGAAATGCGAATTTGTGTCTTAGTACAAATTCACATAATTTCGAGAGAATGGAGATTAGTATGAAAATTACAGTGATTGGTTGCGGACGCTGGGGCTCCTTAATAACATGGTATTTAGATAAGATTGGACAAGAAGTCACGTTATATGGTCGGAAAGACTCGGAACATATGCAAAGATTTATGCATGAGAGAAAGAATGATTTACTGGAATTACCTCTATCCGTAGAGTTAACAAATGAGCTTGATGTAGTTATACAATCTGAGATTATTGTTATTTCAATAAATTCGCAAGGACTTCAAAGCCTAATGGACGAATTAAAGCCACTCCATATACAGAATAAAGTTATTGTCCTATGTATGAAAGGAATCGAAATCTCATCTGGAAGAAGATTAACCCAAATTGTGAACGACAATTTGGATTTCTCCAATGAGGTAGCGGTATGGCTTGGGCCTGGTCATGTACAAGAGTTCTATCGTGGGGTGCCAAATTGCATGGTAATTGATAGTAAGAATGAACAAGTGAAAAAGTTACTGGTGGAATCATTTTCAAGTGATTTGATTCGTTTTTATTACGGACAGGATCTGATTGGAAATGAAATCGGTGCGGCAGCTAAGAATGTAATAGGTATCGCTGCTGGTATGTTAGATGGTTTAGGACTATCTTCGTTAAAGGGTGCCTTAATGTCAAGAGGAACGAGAGAAATTGCAAGATTAATAAAAGCGATGGGTGGAAATGAGTTATCAGCCTATGGATTGTGCCATTTAGGAGACTATGAAGCTACGGTATTTTCTCAGTATAGCCATAATCGCCGTTTTGGCGAGGCCTTTGTAAAAAAAGAAAAGTTTGATAAATTAGCGGAAGGTTATTATACCGTTAAGGCGATTGTAAGCCTTGGAAAAAACTACGGCGTGGACTTACCAATTTGTATGGCAGTTTATGAGATATTATACCGCGAGAAGGATGCTCCAGAAACTTTAAATGGTCTATTTACCAGATCCATTAAGTGCGAATTTTAGTTGGAATTTCCTATGGCAGCAATATAGTAGCATCAGTCAATAAAGAGATAGAAGAGATTGTCACGTAGCATATTAATGCTTAATCTATCGTTGATGTATCCATTTAAATTTACTGCTACTATTTGCTACCATCATCATCACTCCAATCTTTAAACTTTGTCCCACAGATAATACAACTTTTCTGTTCCTGTTGTATCCGAGTATTACCGCAGGTCTGACATTCGTAGAAACCGTTCTTTAATGCTACTCTGGTTTTTTCATTTGCTTTAAAATATTCCGCTATTTTTTTATCTTGATAAAGCTCAATCTTTAGTAAAACAAAAAGGAATAAAAGAATTAGAAAACCTAATACCAGCGATGCTATTGCAAATAGTTGAAACTGTTCTTGCTTCGTTAACGACCAAAGAAAATAACAGATCGCTGGTACAACAATCAAACAAATCGACGCACTGCTAATTATCTTATGGCCATAATTGATAGAATTTATCTTTTTCATTGCTCTACCTCTATGTATACTAAAAAAATATTTCAGTATCCATAGTATACTTTTTTCTTTTTTTAATGTCAATATTAGGTAATCAAATATTTCTAATTGTTGTTTTGGAGAATAACTTACAGAGGGCATAAAAAGCTTTAATTTTGTAAAATGTGATATCACCAATTTTAATTTGAGAAAAAAAGGAAACCTTCAGAAAGCATGGATTTTTATAACAAAAACAAGTATAATAAAGCCCAAGTAATCCATTTAACAAAGGAATATTGATAGAATTTATCTTATAGAGGTAATTACATTTACCAAAGTATATGTACAAAAGTAGAAGGAAGATAGAAGGGAGCACGCAAATGCTATTATCCAAGCAGGAAAAACAACGTTTATTAGAGATAGAACAAGAATATAAGAATAGTCTGTTAACAATAGAGGATTTAAGTAATAGTTATAAAGAAAGCAGGGTACTTATAGAAAAACGAGAGCAGGAAATGAGACAGCTTCAGCAAAGCGTTACTTTTTTCAAAAGTGAGATTGCAAAGTACAATGAAATTACTGCTGAGGTGGAAGCTTATGTGAAAGAAAGAGAAGACCAGATTTCAAGATTGAACAGTGAAGTTAACGATTATGACTCAAAACTAAAAGCGCTTCGTCTTGATAAGGAAAGCCTCTCAAGCACAGTGAAAGAAAAGCAAAAAGCATTGAATGAGTTGGAAAATAAATTAAAAATAAGCGAAGAAGAACGTTTGTCTGGGAAAGCAAAAATAGAAGCGAATGAAAACCAGCTAAAAGAGCTGGCAAAGCTATTAGAAGAATCAGAGACTATATTCACGGAAAAAGAGGATGAAATTTCTAAACTTTCGGAGAACGTGAAGAGTCTAGAGATGGAGCTTGAGGAAAAAACTTCCATCATTAAAAATAAGGTTGATCTCATCCATGGTTTAGAGGAAGAAGAAAAGAAGCAAAAGGAAGAACTAACTAAGGCCAAAGCCCTTAATGAAGAATTAAAACTTAAGTCGGAGGAAGCTAAGAAAAGCCAAGATAGTCTGAATATTCAATTAGAGGATCTAAAGGCGAAATATGAGCTTGGGAAGAATGAACTCTTACAGCAAAAGGAACAGCTTGAAGAAAAAGAGTTAGAACATAGCAAATTAGTAGAGAACATAGAAAAGCTACAAATTGAATTAAATCAATGTCTAGATACTCATGAGAACATAAAGAGTGAATTACTGCAAAGTAAGAATTTAGTCAAAGATTTAGAGAAGGAAAAAGTAATTCTAACGGAAGAACATAAATCTTTCATACTTAAGCTAGAAGATGAGGAGAAGAAAAACCAAGGGTTAACGAATTCTTTAGAAGAAATAAAGATTCAGCTTGAACATACGAAGCAAGAGCTTAAGGAAACCTCTTCGGAAAATCTGATAAAGGTAAATGAAATTGAGGAGCTTTCAACTCTAGTCGAAAAATCAAACTCGGATCATAAAAAGTCATTAGAAGAAATTAATATCCTGTCTCAAAAACTGGATGGTTTAACCAAAGAAAAAGAGAAGTTAGATGCTGAAAAACTGGAGCTTGAAGGTTTACTAACCTCTTCCAGACTCGAGAAAGAGCAACTAATAAAACAGCTAGAAAACTTAAGTAAAGAAGCTGAAAACCTAACATCTAAGGTTAGCGAGCTTGAAGAACTATTGGAGTTATCAGGAAATGAAGTTGCTCAAATATCTGAGAAGCTAAAGCAGGGAGAGGAAGAAAATACTAGGCTACTGAATGAAGTAGAAACGGTTAAAAAACAAGCAAGCAACGAGATAGATACTCTGAAAAAACAAGCAAGCAACGAGATAGATATTCTGAAAAAACAATTTCAAGCAGAAAATTTAAAGTTACAGGAAAAGTTTGAGCAAGAGAGAAGCAACATTAGAGCGCAAGCAGAGCAAGATTTAGAAGAATACTTGGAGCTTGCGGAACAAGAGAAGGAAGCTATTAGATCGCAAGCAAATCAAGACTTAGAGGAATATAAGAAGCTTGTAACAAGGGAAAAAGAAGATATGAAGGTGAAAGCGGAACGTGAGTTAGAAGAACACAAGAAGCTTGCACAACTTGAGATAGAAAATATAAAGACAGTAGTTGAAAAAGAGAAAGAAGATATAAAAACTTCTAAGGAAAACGAATTAGAAGAATATAAGAAACTTGTAGCTCTTGAACAAGAAGAGTTAAAAGAGAAGACGGTAAAAGAGAGAAACCTCCTTGAGGAGAAGTTAATCGTTGCAGCAAAAGAAAGAGAACAGTTAAAGGAAGAAGTTGAGAATTCAAGAGAAACAGAAGCTAATTTGGAGTCAAAGATTCGAGAATTAGAAGAACTTATAGAATTATCTGAAGCGGAAGTCTCCGAAGTCTCTTTTAAACTAAAACACTCTACAGAAGAGAATCATAGGGTACAGGAGGAAATGAAAAGACTGAAAGCTGAAGCAAGTCTTGAGGTCGAAAACCTGAAAAAAACATTCATCAAAGAAAATGAAGAGTTACAAGAAAAATTTAATCAAGAGATTCTTTTAATAAAAGAAGATGCAAAAGTTGAAAAAGAAGCAATTAAAACAAACTCAGAACTGGAACTAGAAAAATTCAAGAAATTTGCAGAACAAGAGAAAGAAAATCTATATGTAGAAGCAGAAACTAGATTAGAAGAATATAAAAAATTATCAGAGAATAAACTTGAAGAATATAAGAAACTTGCTCAAATGGAACAAGATGAGATAAAAGAAAATGCAAGAAAAGAGAAAAAGTTATTAGAAGATCAGATAGCAAGAGAATTCCAGGAAAAAGAGCAATTACAGTGTATCATTAAAAAGTTAAATGAAGAAGAGATATCCCTGAAAGCTAAGCTTAGTGAGTTAGAGGATTATATAGAGTTAACCAAGGAAGAAGTTCATAATCTAAATAAGAAGCTAGAACAAGCTGAGTTTGAGAATAGAGATCTAAGAGGAGAAACTCAAGCGTTACAAGAACAAGCTGACAATAAGATTAAATTACTTGAAGAAAAGATTGAAAATGAGGTGGAAAGCTTAAAAGTAGTTGAGCAAAAAGTGATTGATTACGAAGTACTTATCAATGAAAAAGATAAGCTTTTAGAACAACGGAAAGAACATATTTATCAATTAGAACAAAAATTATATAAGATTCATCAAGAAGATGTAACAAAAGCAAATGATATGAATGAGCTGCAAGAAGCAATGAAACAAATTACGAATGATAAAGAAGTTCTTTCAAGTGAGGTAAAAAGAGCACAAGAACTTATTAGCCAGTTAGAAGAAAAAATAAAAGTGAGTGAATCTGAGAAGAATACTTTATTAAGTAAAATAGATCAAAAAGATGCTATCATGAACTCAGCAAAGCTTGCATTAGAGAGGCAACGTGACATCTCTATTGAACAAACGATGAATATAGCAAAGCAAAAAGATAGAGTAGAAGAGCAGACAAAAGTAATACAGCAATTAATAGATAAAAATGAAGAACTTCAACAAATAAATAATACTTTAACTACTGAAATCAAGGAGTTCAAAGAGAAGGAAAAATCAATAATAGATGATACAGTCGATAATGAGAAGCTTAATAAAGAGAACCTATATAAAGAGAAGCAATTATTAGAAATGAATTTAGCAGAAAAGGATAAGAAAATTGATGAGTTAGAAACTCATATTATTGAGTTAATGATTGAGCTTGAAAGTAAAATAGATAAAAAGTAAATTAAATTAGAAGGATTAGAATAAAAGAGATAATAGTATGTTTTTGAAAAGCATACTAATTATCTCTTTTTTACATTATTAAATACCATAAATGGTATAATTCACATTAATACAAAACTATTTTGATAATAATTAATATAAATTACAATTATTATGTGATTTGTGAAAAAAATAGTTCTATTTAATAACAAATGTAAAAGTAAACGGACAACAATGTTAATAAAATATCATTAACTAAAAATGTAAATAAAATAGTATAAAACATGTAAAATTTCATGGGTTGAAAAATGTAAAAAAATGGTATATGCTTTCCACGTAGGACATGCAGTCCTATCAAATAATTATAAGGAGGAATAGCAATGAAAAGAAAACTGAAACAAAGATGTGCTGTTTTAGTGGCAGTTGCAACAATGATAGCATCGTTGCAATGGGGGAGAATGCCAGCACAAGCAGTAACAGCAGACGGTCTTACCTCTCAACAGTATGTTGAGGCGATGGGCCAAGGTTGGAACTTAGGAAATTCCTTTGATGGTTTTGACTCAGATACCTCAAAACCAGATTTGGGCGAGACAGCTTGGGGTAATCCTAAGGTTACAAAAGAGCTAATCCGTGCAGTCAAGCAAAAAGGATACGATAGTATTCGTATACCATTAACTTTATACCGTAGATATACGGAGAGTAATGGTGTTTGCACTGTCGATAGTGCATGGATCGCACGTTATAAAGAAGTAGTAGATTATGCAGTTGCAGAAGGTCTATACGTAATGATAAATATTCACCATGATTCATGGATATGGTTATCCTCCTGGGATGGGAATAAGAGTTCTGTGCAATATGTAAGATTTACTCAGATATGGGATCAACTTGCGAAGGCATTTAAAGATTATCCATTACAAGTAAGTTTTGAAACGATTAATGAGCCGAATTTCACAGATTCTGGAAGTATTACGGCGCAGAATAAATTGGATATGATTAACCAGGCGGCTTATAATATTATTCGTGCTTCTGGTGGATTGAATGCAAAGAGAATGATTGTTTTACCATCCTTGAATACGAACCATGAGAAGAGTGCTCCATTGGCTGATTTCATTACCAAATTAAATGATCCTAATGTTATTGCAACTGTTCATTATTATAGTGAATGGGTATTTAGTGCAAACTTAGGAAAAACAGGCTTCGATGAAGACCTATGGGGAAATGGTGATTACACTCCTCGTGATGCAGTCAACAAGGCATTAGATACTGTCTATAATGCCTTTACAGCAAAAGGAATCGGTGTTGTAATCGGAGAGTTTGGTCTTCTGGGATATGACTCCGCATTTGAATGTAATCAACCAGGTGAAGAACTAAAATACTATGAGTATATGAATCATGTAGCTAGACAGAAGAAAATCTGTTTAATGTTTTGGGACAATGGATCTGGTATCAATCGTAATGATTCTCAGTATAGTTGGAGAAAACCAGTGGTTGGAAAGATGTTAGAAGCTTCTATGACGGGACGTTCCTCTTATGCAACTGGTCTTGATACTATTTACTTAAATGGTAGTTCCTTTACTGATATCAATATACCACTTACACTAAATGGTAACACTTTTGTTGGAGTTACTGGATTAACTAGCGGTACCGATTATACATATAACCAATCCAGTGCAACATTAACCTTAAAATCTTCTTATGTTAAGAAAGTTTATGATGCAATGGGTAGCAATTATGGAACTGTAGCTGAATTAGTGCTTAAGTTTTCAAGTGGAGCTGATTGGCATCAGTATCTTGTGAAATTTAAAGCACCGGTATTTCAGAATGCAAGCGGAACTGTATCAAATGGAATTAATATTCCAGTTCAATTTAACGGAAGTAAACTCCGTCGTTCCACCGCTTATATAGGTTCTAATCGTGTTGGGCCAAACCAAAGCTGGTGGATGTACCTACAGTATGGTTCTAATTATCAGGCAAATTATACCGATAATATATTAACCATTAAGTCCGATTTCTTTAAAGATGGATCCGTTTATGATGGCAATATATCATTTGAGATGGAGTTCTATGATGGGCAAAAGGCGAAATATAACCTGAATAAATCAAATGGTACGATAACAGGTACAGCAACAGGAGTTACACCAACACCAACGGTGACACCAACTCCGACGCCAACTGTTACACCAACCGTTACGCCAACCGTTACGCCAACTGTTACACCAACACCAAGCGTAACACCATCTGTAACCCCAACTGTAACACCTACTCCAATCCCAGGAACAGGACCAGTTTCATTAAAATATGAAGTAACAAATACTTGGGATAAACATACACAGGCGAGTATTACATTAACAAACACCTCTAGCAAAGCACTTAAGAATTATGTAGTCTCCTTTACTTATACTGGATATATCGATCAGATCTGGGCTGCTGACTTAGTTAGTCAGACTTCTGGTACTATTACAGTGAAGGGACCAGCATGGGCTATGAATCTAGAACCAGGGCAAAGCATGACCTTTGGATTCATTGCATCGCATGATACACAAACTGTTGCGCCACCAGCTAATGTTACGTTGGTTAGTTCAAATTAAATGTTTTCCAGTTTATTTTATGGAAAAATGACAGCGTTACTTCCAATTTTATAAATAAAATTAATTCAACTCTACTATCGTAAAAAGGAATAGGATAAAGAGTATGAGTTAATAACTATGATAGAACGATAAAAAGACTAGGTTATCTTTATACTTGAGACAGAGTAGGATAACCTAGTTTTTTCATAATTTTATGAATATAAATTTATGAAATTCATTATAGATAGGCACATTTACAGGAAGGATTGAACGTTAGAAATTTGTATGAAAAATTTAAGAAGAGAGCAAATTAAAAGGGTAAGACTATTCGAAAAACAGAGAAATTCACTGCGAGAGCATATAGATAAGGAATATGTCGAAAATGGGAGAGCTGTCGTTAATGTCATACTACAAGAAGATACTACCCTTTATGGGCCATTTTCTTATGGTTGTCAAAAGGATCTTTCAGGGGATCTCTATGAATATATAGATTCTAAAATATACTATATTCCGGTACGTTATCCGATTATTATCCGTTTCTTAAACTCAAATCTGATTGCACAAGAGGAAAAGAAAATTAGTTCTTATATAAAAGAACATTATACGCTGATTTTACAAGACAAGAGATTGGATTTAAAAATAAATACATTGAAAATAGTTTGTCTTACAGTGTTAGGATTTCTACTGCTCGAACTATACTTTTTACTAGAGATAACAAATCAGAATCCACTTTTTATGGAGTTTTTGTGTATTGCGGGAACCTTTTCTTTATGGGAGGCTGTAGATTTTTATTTACTGGAGCGCAGGCAAATTCAAACAGAATGGCTTAATGCGGGACAAAGTGCTATTTGTGAGGTGGAATTTATTGATAAAAAGGTGAATTAGTAAAGATAGAAAGAGTTATCTATTGAAAAATTATCTTGTAAGAATTGAATATTTTTACTATAATATGGAATATGTTTCAAAATGAAAATAAACTACTAATATATCACTACCTTTATATATTAGTACCATTTGTTTTCATTCATTGTATAAAAAAATAGACTTTCCATATACTATAGCCTTTTGAAGTTATTCTCAGCATTGAAATCCTAATCTAGGTGAAACTATGATTAGGAGGAATGTTATGAAAGCTTTGATTAATAAATATTTGACTTTATTTTTAATTGGCGGAACATTATATCTGTTAATCGAAATTATTTCAAGACGTGGTTATACTCATTGGACTATGGGTATTGTAGGTGGGATTTGTTTTGTATTAATTGGTATGCTGAATGAATACCTTCCGAGATCTCCTTTTTGGTTACAAGCCTTATTTGGAGGAGTTATCGTAACTATTGTAGAATTAATCTCAGGAATCCTAATCAACATAGTATTTCAGTTAAATGTTTGGGATTATTCCAATCAAGCGTTTCAAGTTCTAGGACAGGTTTGCTTACCATTTTCATTACTTTGGTGTGTTTTATCTGGCTTCGCCATTATATTGGATGATTACTTAAGATATTGGTTATTTGGAGAAGAAAAGCCACATTATCAATTTTTCTAAGAAACCCTCAAATTTTATTTATGTAATGAGGAGTGTTAAATCACTCCTCAAAATTATTTTATTACATAGATTTGATTTTCCAAAACTAAAACATATCGATAAATATCGTAATTGTTTAAGGTTATTCGATTATTAAGAAAGGATTGGTTAAACTATGGATTCTATATTTGAAGTGCGCTATTCTCAGTTATCTCCAGATGCAATAAAGAACGAATTATTGAAGCGATATGAAATAAAAGAATGCATCCAATGTGAGTTTTATGATAGTGGTATGAATGATATTTACCGTATTAAAACTAAAAATGAGTGCTATTATTTAAGAATTTCGCAAACAGGAATGCATAATAAGAGGGACTATGAAGAAGAAATTTCTATACTTCAAGATTTATCATATGCAGGTATACCAGTAGTTCATCCTATAAAGGCAAGAGATGATTCTTTTCTTTGGGAAATTAATGCGCCAGAAGGAATTCGTCATGGTGTGTTGTTTTCAGAAGTAAAAAATAAACCATCCAAAGATAAGATTACTTGTATTAAAAATTTAGGCAGAAATATTGCTAAAATGCATCAAAGAGCAGATGAGCAACATTACATATGCAGTAGGCAACCAATTGATTTAAAAGAATTAATTCAAAAACCTTTAGAACGAATACAGCCATATTTAAAGAATCGTGAGGAAGACTATGAGTTTCTTTGTAAATCGAGTGAAATACTTGGAAAGCGGATTGAAGATAAGCTTCCTCCGATAGAGCCTTATTACGGATTCTGCCATGGGGATTTACATATTGGAAATATATTTTGTGAGGGAACAACACCGGTACTGTTTGATTTTGATTGTATGGGATATGGATATCGAGCTTATGATCTTTGTGTCTATGCATGGAACGAGTCGTATCGAGATAAAAAATATTTAGAAGGCGAAGAATGGAGGGCAATGGTTGAGGGGTATGAAGAAATACGCAGACTTGATTGCCAGGAAGTGCAATCGATTGAGATGTTTATTGCACTAAGGCAATTATGGTTAATGGGACTTCATGCCGATGTAATGCAGCGAAATGCAGGTTGTTGTTGGTATAACGATAATTATTTTAATGAGCAAATAAAAATTTATCGAAATTGGTTACAAAAATCCAATAGGAAAAGAAGAACGATAAAGAAATAAAGAATGATTAAAAAAAAGAACGATAAAGGAATAAGAACTAAAGAGATAAAGAACTGTAAAAGAATAAAGAGTTATAAAGTAATAAAGAGTTAAAGAACTGTAAAAGAATAAAGAGTTATAAAGTAATAAAGAGTTATAAAGAATAAAAGAACAATCATGGAAAATGTTTGAGGTGAATACATTGTTTCATAAGGAAAGTAGAGGGGAAAAATATGTTACATACATTTATAAAAGATTTTTATAGCACCATATCATTTGATAAGGGAGAAGAATGGAAAGAAGAAGCATTTCGTGAGTTTTTTTTAAACGATGCAGTTTTAATGGAGTGCAAAGATGGAATTTATCATAGAAAAACGATCAATGAATATGCTTCTGAGTTTACTTCCTTAATCAAATTTCATCCGGAGTGCTTTGAGAAAGGGTTTCAAGAGAAGCAAGTTAATGTGAAAGTAATTGAAAATGATATAAGTATACTGGTAAGTAGTGAATATGAGAAATATTATAGTGTTAGTGGTAAGGAAATGAAAGAATATGGAATTAATAATATGACGATTGTAAAAGAAAGTGGCGTATTAAAAATAGCTTGTTTGATATGGTAACAAAACTCATTTATCTTAACAATTATTCAAAACTCAGAAAAAAATGGCACTGGGATTCGCATCCTAGTGCCATTTTGTCTACAGTCTGATATGACAATTACTTTATTTTGAGCAATTGTTATTTTTGATCAATATAACTTTTCATGACACTTAGCGTAACCCAAATTTTTTTAATATATCTAATGCTTCATCTTTTGTATCTGCTGGTGCAACAAGAATTTCATCATAGGTAACATTATTATGTGATATAAAAATTACGATTTCTTTAAAATAGATACTATCGCAGTAAATCAAATGCGTCTTATATAAATTAATTTGAAATCTATTTATGAAATCTACATTAGGATTAAAAAAATTTATATGTCCTACAAAAGATGTATTCTTTCTGCTACTTTTTGGACTTTTTATTAGTGGAACAATTTCCATCTCCAAATCATCCACGCCCATTGTATTGGAATATATCTTACCTTCGAAGCATATAGATTCAGTTTGTTTGTTATATTTATATGAGTTACCACTAATAGATACTGATGTAATGTTAATTACATCATCACCGGACATCACCAAAGTATTATATCTAATTTTAATCGGTATGGGAGAAGAGTCATTTACATATTGGAAATACTTAAAGGTACATACTCCTATAACTAAGAAGCTAAAGAATATAATTAATATAGTTATTCTCTTTTTCATAAAATATCAATATCCGAATGGCATAATACTTTGCGCAGTATATGTTCTTGTCGAATTAAGTGTAGCAATAGTAATTTTCCACCTGTATAATTCCAACCTGTGTTGTATCCAGATATATCCTTATGTTCAACAAAGTATTTACTTGCTAATGAATCTGCAGTACCAGAGATATTATTGGTTACAAACATTAACTTAAATACATATACGCCCTTTCCAATGGAAATATAATACACTCCAAACTGAGTAGGAGTATTCCTTCGTCGATTAATTTCTAATGAAAGTTTCTCATTAGCATCCTTTTCTATTGGATAATTTACTTTTTCAATGTAATTTTCATTATAATAATCTTCATGAACTGTAAGAGCCTTAATCTTTTTATTAGATAGAAGAAAACTTAGGGTTTCAGTGTCAGATGTAGTCTTAACAACTGGTAAGAGCTCATATTTAAAATCAAAATTTTCTTCATAATAGTTTGGTGTAAATTTCTGTCCCGTACTTTCCATGATTATTTCTAGGTCGGTTTCTTCCAAAGATTCGATATTAGCTTTCAGTTTGTAGGATACAAGAAAAACCAGGATGCAAAAAACTAGGGCAATTATTTTTTTCATTTCACCTCATTTTTACCACAGCTATTCTATGGATTGTAGTGTTTTGTACTGGTATTCTGCTATGTATTTTTCTTTAAAACCAAGAGAGTCATAAATATTCTTAGCGTGATTTCCTACGACGCACCAAAGATTAACCGTTTCATTCCCACGCTGATATAGTTCATTACATAAATACATGATAAACTTTTTACCAATCCCTTGACCTTGTAAGTCTGTACGAACGGAAATGCTTCCGAGTTCATTACCGTGTAAATGACCATGAGCGGCAATTTCGCCATTTTCTATGTAAACAAAGCGGTTTGCAGAATCCTCCTTCCATGATTTTCTGTTACTCTCGCTAGGCTTGGCAACCACTGAGTTAGGAAAGCTACCGACACGAACACGCATCTCATGAAATGCTTTTGCATAGAGTGCCTGACTAGCAAGGTAATCTTCATCCGTATAAGGCCTTATTGAAAGCGTCTCTATAGGAAATGGCGTACCAGTTCGTTGCATAAAAGTAGAAGAATAGTAGCTGTTATATCCGTGCTTTCTCGCAAATGCAAGGGAGGATTCATTATCTGCATGAATCGCACTCATGATTGATTGGGTCCCACCTTTTTGAAACATATCTTCGGCATACTTTACAATTGTGGAACCAATACCCTGTCTACGGAAACTAGGGGCTACAAATACAACTAAATAAGATTGCGGTACTTTAGCTTCAATTTGAGCTAATCCAACTAGCTTTTCATCTAAAAAGGCTGCGGTAAGTGATTCTGGCTCATCGGTGAGCTCTCGGAGAAGATCCTCTCCTGAATTAATATCCTGACTCAGAATCTCATGTGCAATATTATAATCCTTTGCCTTTAATTGTTCGAACATAATATCTGGTTGTTTCATATCTAATCTTCCTTCTCTAAGCAAGTTTAAGAGCCTTTCTATATTTTTAGATGGTCTTGCGATAAATATGGGAATTCGTATTTTATTAATAACTTTTGGGCAAATACAGTCTTTCCAGCATGAGAGCTGCCAGTAATTAAGATAACCGAACCTTATTTTAAGATAAGGTTCGTGCTCGTCTAACAGGATAAAATTCTTTAAGTAAACTTATGTAGTCTGATAATTTGTCTAGGTTAGGTTCCCAAAATTCAAAGGTCAACCCATTACATTTTTCAATAAATCTATTATCTAGAGTATATGATTTTCTGAATTTACAAAGTACTTCTTTTTCATTACGACAATGATTGCAGGTACCATAATCATTGATAAAAGCACTTTTAATAAAATCCTTTGAATTTTCAATATATTCACGGTGATTATCTATTTTATTTAGGAAAAGGCGAAGAACGATGCTGTATTCTCGTATGTAAATTCTAGCGGCAACTTGTTTGTTTTTAACGCCACTTTTGGAATAAATAATCATATAGGGACCCCAACAAAAGCCACTTCCTATGTTACCGCCAAAATCGTACCCGAGTTTAGTAATCTCATCGTTAAATGCTAAAATAAATGCTTTATTTTCCTCTGATATTATATGAAATCTTTCTTCTTTTAATATAGTTTTCATTCCCTATCCCCCTATTCGTAATCTCATTGAAACATTATGTAACATTAGTAATGGAGTTATATGTTAATGCGTATATACTTTTAATTTTCATCAGATGCTACAATTTCAATTAAATTACCTTCTGGATCAGCCAAAAAGCACGATCTTAATCCATAGGGTAAGGTTTTGGGATTGATTACTGGCGTTGCACCAGCGGTTATGAGACGATCAAATTCCTTGTCAACATCTGAAGGATTTTCTAAATGAAAGCAAACCTCCATCGTCCCATTAATACTTTCAGGATAAGTTAATTTTTCACTACAATCTTTTTCCATAGCTGTTCTTTTGCAGAGATTAAAAAAGATTCCACTTTCTAACTTTACACCAGTGAAACAACCTCCATCCCAATCAATATTAAGACCAATGGCATCCCGATAGAATTTCACCATTTTCTCCATATCATCAACAAATAATGCAATAGACCCAAAAGTCAACATAATACTAGTTACCTCTCTAAAATAAGTGAAAATACGTTTAGTTTATTCTATTATTCATAGTACCATACTGATTGAAAATGTTAAACAAAAATTTCCAGAGAAATGGATAAAGGTTTCTAATGACTTGACGATTAAGTCATAAACACAGATAGAATTTTGATGCCTGTAAACATAGCTATGCAGGTACTTTCGCAAAATAAATCGCTAACCCTTCTTGTAAAGGATTAGCGATCATTTTTTTATTCATGACAAGGAAAAGTTTGCGAAGCGTGCTTTTTCTTGTTCGATATGAGTTGGAAGTTAAATCCTAATGCTTTCATTCTGACCAATGCATTTCTTCATATGAGATACCCATCTTTTTGCATTCTTCACAAACAGATTGCTTTTCGATATTATTTCCGATTGTGTATTTTAAAATCTTATCTCGGAATACAATATATTTGATATTTCCTGATTTAAAATCAACAAACCAATTTCCGCCTTTAGTTTCATCAGAAATCATTACTTTTGATATCAGATTTGGAAAATCCCTGCTTGTTGTAGTAAAATATAGAACTGTCCAATATTTTGGATTTCCTTGTGTCTTCCATAATTCTACTTTGTTGATGGTAAGGTAATCAAGTACTAAATCATTTTCAATACTTTCTTTAATTAGAAGGCCTTCATACAAACCAGCTTCTTCATTAAGAATAACATTATTTCCACAAGTTAATACCTCTTTTGCACCATCAATTAGCAAATCATCTTTTAACAAGACATCTAACGATACCTGAAATAGTCTACTTAGGATCAAAAGTTTATCTACATTTGGTAATGCGATATCTGCTTCCCATTTTGATATGCACTGTCTGCTAACATTACAGATTTCTGCTAAATTTTCTTGTGAATACCCGTTTTCTTTTCTCAAGGATTGTATTTTTTCAGATAGTTTCATTGCCCTGATTTCATTTGATGGTTTGTTTACCATTTCGAGAAACTTTTGCTCAATTAATTTGTTTTCAAACCCTGCCGATGTTAAAATTATTTTTTTCATTATGTACCTCCATAGGAAATTAGATAAATGACATTGCTTAAATATCATTATAATTATTTCATTAAGTTACATCTACCATCTTAAAAGTTCATTTTCGCAACCAAAAAGTGCATAGCTTCCTCTAGATGTTCTTTTGAGCATACTTAGAAAATATGTAGTATACGAAATTATTTATCGGTTTTAAAATTTCGTATCATAATAATGAGACAAACATTAATTTCTTTTATTAATTTCATTTGTTATTAATGATTTTGAAATATACATTGCTTTTATGATGTTTTGTAAGCGGGTATGATGTGAGGTATCCTCCTCAAATTTTAGCTGAGCTTTTTCGCATTTGCTGATAATTGATGTCATGGGGCGTAACGTTTCCATTAATTCTTCTTTTGTATATTGGCTTATCACATTATCATTTGTTATTAATGATTTTGAGACATACAACGATTTAATCCTATTCTTTAGGAGTGAGTGCTGAGAGGTACCCTCAGCAAATTTTGGATGCATTTTTTCACATTGATTAATAGTGGAAGATACAACTTGCAGAGCCTCATGCAATTCTTCACTTGTATATTTTACCATAGTATTACCTCGATTTTTTGTTGGTGATATCTACATTTAGAGTAACATAATTCGATAGGATTAGGAACAAAATTCAATGGTATAAGCAATTTCATTAGAATTCTTATATGTATACTCACCTATATTTTTAAGACTACCTTTATGTTTATAAGCAGTCTGCTCGAATAATTTGTAACTTGCATTATTGTAGCAGTTTATGGTTAACTCTAATTTATTAAATCCATTTAGTTTTGCCTCATCTATAATACGATTAACTAATATTGTAGCTACTTTTTTACCTCGATAGTCTGCACCTATCACAATCTGCCATATAAAGTAACATTGCTTATCTATTGATGGGAGAGCGCATATAAATCCAATAATCTTATCCTCATTAAATACAACATAATTGCTTAAAGGGAAATACTCCGCCATGATCCAATAAACATAGTCATGGTGAGGAACGACATATGGCTTTCCTTTGGATAGTAAATCCATAACTGCTGGGATATTATCTTTTTTCAAACTCATTACTTTCATAAATATCCTCTCCTTAAACATTACATTTAACTCCAATATTTATCTTGAAAGTATGCTTATTAGGTTTAATTCGTAAGCTCCGTATTATGCTCATTTTATGTGAATAGGTAGATGAAAATCCAATCTATCAAACTTCCTCAATATATCCAAATTGGATGTAATATTATGAGTACCCCAATAATAATTTCCGATTGCTTGCTCAGCGACACACCATCGTTTGCCATCTGGGTGCGGGTTGTTTTGTTCAAATGCGTTTAATTCTTCCTCTGGTGCTAATTGAATCTCATTTGTATTTTGCAGTGTATTAATAATCGAATCCAGATTTATATCCACGACATGTTTAAGTTCTGGATAATGTTTGCTATTTGGCGAACCAACAAAGTACACAGGCAACGGCAACCAAAAGGGCCATGTTGCAGGGTCAAACGATTTCATTTCCAAAGATACAGGGTCATAATCCGGGACGCCATTAAGAAAAATTTGCCCATTCAACTTATACTTGTCTTTTAAAACCACTGCCTTGTGGTAGATATCACTGCTTTCGTCTGCATGTTTGAGTATAAAGTCTGAAAGACGTTTGGTTACTCCAATATCAGCTTCCGTGGCTTTCTTTGGATCGAAATGAAACCATGGCAAATGTGCGAAATCATTGTTGCTGGGGATTCCTTGCATTCCCACCCAGCCGTTTTCCAACAAGTATATACCGGAAGCAAGGTATTTGATTATACCCATTATAATCGTATCTTTTGTACTGCTAACATAATCGCCTGTCGTGTCCAAATAATCTAATGCTATGCATACCGTATAGGGGGAAGAATTAGGGTTCCAGTTATTACACTCAATGTTGTATCCAAAACCGCCATCCTCATTTTGATAGCTGGACAGAACCGAAAGGAAATCCTCACAGCTCCCGTTCTCAAAAAGATATTTCCACTTGGTAAAGTCAAGCGGTCTTGCATTGCGATAAACCAGTTTTCTCAATCTTATAAAATAATCTATAGATAATTTTTTCAAGGTCATTACCCCCATGTATTATATAAATAATCTTCGTTACAAAATCAAAATACCATATTGATAAAAATAAACAAACAAATATTCCTAATAATCTGTGTACACCTTTTATAAATATGTATCTCCAACACTTCCTAAAATTGTGTAGACCTTCTTTTGTATAAAAGTAAGAAAATCTCTATTACGGAATTATGGAAATGAAAGTTACCGATTGTTAATGTTAATACTTGACAAACAGTAATAAACGGTCTAATATGTTAATAAGGGGTCATTTGGGTCGACACTAATGGCTTTAATTTAAATAATGAAAGGTGGTAGAATTATGTTTATTGAAGAACGACATCAAACTATTCTTGATATGATAAATCATAATGGCAGAATATCAGTTGAAGAAATCACAGCGAGATTTGGGATTTCAGTTGAGTCTGCTCGCAGAGATTTACGTATCTTGGAAGAAAAAGGACTTTTAAAGAGAACACATGGAGGTGCAATTCCCATGCATCAAGTTGCGCTTGGAAAGCCATCAAAGGTTACTTGCAAAGTAACAGAAATTTACCCAAATTATTTAGCCATTGCAAAAAAAGCAGTATCTATGATTAATAATAATGATGTAGTATTCATTACTTCTGCTTCTGTTGGTTATCTTATGGCTCAAAATATTCCAGACAATTTACGTATTCGAGTTGTAACTAATTCTATTGTCATTGCAGAAGAACTAAGAATAAAGGATAATATTACTACTATTCTTCTTGGGGGTGAAATGGATAACAAGGGAAATTGTTATGATGCGTTTGCAATTGACATGATAAAGCATTTACGTTTTGACAAATGTTTTATCACATCGGCATTTATTTCATCCAATTTCGGATTATCAATTCAAAAATCACAAGCAATTAGTTTTTGGAATGCACTTATTGATTCATCAAAAGAAACAATTGGACTTTATCCAACTGAAAAAATCGGTTTTGAATCAGTTGTGAGTATATGCCCGGCTAACAGACTCAATAAACTTATTACTGATTGGGATGCTTTAGAAGAAGATTTGTCCGCATTTGATGAACAAGGTATTGAATTAGTTGTTGTAGAAAAAGATTAATTGCGCAGGGGCTGGTTTTTAGCCCCTTTTTTAGGAAAATAACAAATTGTAATTTATCTGATATTAGATTAATATATAGTTTCTCAAAATTATTATTATCAAATTAAAATCCTTCTCAAATATCTAAATTATACAGTTCAAAAAAGAGGAAATCGAAATACAAAAAATTGCTAGCCCTTGATTTATAAGGATTAGCGATACTTTTCACTTAAGCGCGAGACTGGATTAAGGCACGCATGCGTGCCTTAGGAAGTTTGCCTTGCAAACATTCCTCCTACGCCTGCTACTGCAGGCGTGCCCGCGACTCCTCCGGGTGTCATTGCAAGCAATGACATGTCCAGAATAGAAACTAAAACCATTTTTCTATTCTGGAAAAGGCTCGTGCCGTCAGATTCTAATTTCATTTCAAACACAATAAAAAAAGTCATCCTACTTTGTAGGATAACTTTTTTTTATTGTATCTAGGTGCAATAAAACCACCGGCTATGCCGGTGTGTCCCCAACTAGCTTTAGCTTCAAGCAAAAAACCTCCTATTCCTTTCCCCGTTCCATTCCTTTCCGGCGGGTTTTCCACAGGAAAAATCCCGCCAAAACTATCTCTGATCGGATTGGAATGGAATGGATATAAATAAAATATTTTTAATCTTTGTATTTCTATATACCGTCCGATTTCCGTACTTCAAGAGGATTGATTATCGTACTTATTGGGTACGGTTTTCAGCCCTCCGGCGTTCCAAAACCGGATTTCTTGAAGTCGGTGTTTGAAACCGCTTCATGAGATTTTGGGTAAATACAGTTGGGTTTTCCACAGCCCTGTTTCTTAATCTCGATCAACTCTGCGTACTGTAACTCCCGCAGGGTGTTGACGGCCTTCTGCCGCCCACAGTGAAGCAAGTCCACCACCTCACAGATGGGATAGTACAGGTAAATGCGCCCGTACTCGTCCGCCCACCCGTTTTTCCGGGATAACTCCGCCCGCCGCAGGATAAAGGCGTACAGTAGCTTTGCTTCGTTGGACAAGGGCTGGAATGTAGGTGCTTCAAAGAGGAAATTCGGGAGCCGGGTGAAGCTGAACGCCTTTTCCGGTTGATGAACATAAATCGTGCTTGTCATAGTGTGTTTTGTGGACGGTTAGAAGCCCGTTTTCCGGGGAAGATGATACTTGATACCACCCGCCCCGGTTTGGGGCTTGCGAAGCCTTGTAAATCAAGGCTTTTTTCCTGTCTAACTGTCCACAGCAGACCTCCTTTTCCGTTCACTTTCTGTTTTCTGCCGCCTGTGAACTCTGGCGGCGCAGTCCGGGCAGTATTTAGCCCGGTTGGATTTGGGGACGAACACGCCGCCGTAGACCGCACAGCGTTTCAAATCCCTGCCCCGGTAGATCTCCGCTTCCAGCGTCCCGGCAAGCGGCAAGACCGCCCACCGAAACCATTTACAGCAGACCGAGAAAGAAATCATCTGCGGGCAGGTGCAGGTGTCCCCATCGTCAAGGACAATGCAGTTGCCGTCCTCACAG
>ERZ791922.583-NODE-583-length-20891-cov-3.058648_pt1 | contig 20891 bp, 20 predicted proteins | sample MGYA00510134_ERZ791922 | MGnify/ENA primary metagenome ERZ791922 (study PRJEB30046, sample SAMN00792101) | human gut metagenome | study: EMG produced TPA metagenomics assembly of the A metagenome-wide association study of gut microbiota in type 2...
TCGTACCTTTTAAATGTATGCCGGATCTGGATATCTATGTGAAATGCACCTGGCAGAATCTTTCTCTGCCGCAGCGCATGACACAACATATATGATTTAGTATTCAATCCCTCTTCTTGCCAGGATGCCCTGATCAAAGGGATGCTTTACTTTTCGTATTTCTGAAACATAGTCAGCCAGAGCTGTCAGCTCCGGTGCGGGATCTCTTCCGGTCAGGACTATCTCCAGCGCTTCCGGCTTCTCTGTCAGAAATTTAAGCGCCTCTTCCCTGTCGATCAGACCATACCGGTATGCTGCCATAAACTCGTCGATGACAAGCATCCGGAACTCCCCGCATGAGATCCTCTTTTTAATTCGTTCCCAAAGCTCCCCGTACATCTGCCGGACCTCTTCTTTTTCTTCCTCTGTCAGAGTGTTAAAAAAGCCGTATGACCGGACCAGGTGGAGAACCTCGATCTAGGACCTTCAGCTCCCCGGAGTCCTCGTTCTTAAGAAAACGGGCGAACAGGACCTTCATCCCACAGCCCGCAGCCCGCGCCGCAAGCCCGATAGCTGCTGTGGTCTTTCCTTTTCCGTCTCCGCAGTAAATGTGGATCATTCCCTGCTCCATGCCTGTCCTCCCTTTCTGCCGGATCGAGCAGCAGCCTTGAATTTACCGCCGCTTCTCCTCCAACTGATTTTTTATTTTATCACAGGCTCTCCCCACACACAATCTATTCTAAGATTTTTATCCATTCTTTTTTGTAATATTTTTGGATTTATTTTATAAAATACAGATATTTCAGTCGCTTTCATTCCATTTTCACCTGTTCCAACAGGATTTCCTTCGTCCTCTCCAGGGTCTCTCCCGACTCCTCCGGCCTTCCGATGACCACGAGCACAGATCCCGCCTGCCGGGCCGCTTCCAGCTTTTCCGCAAAGCCTCCTGCCTTTCCCGACTCCTTTGTGACGAAATACGCCGCGTCTGTATAACGGAGCAGGGCCAGGTTCATTTCCCGGGAAAACGGTCCCTGCATGGCGATGAGATGCCGCCCCTGAAAGCCCAGTTTTGCACTCTCTTCCACCGCTTCCGGCGTGGAAAGCACTCTGGCGAAACAACGGTCTTTGTATCCTTCAATCTCTGTATACAGATGGAGCTCTTTGCTCCCCGTAGCAATCAGGATATTGCCCTGCATGGTTTTCAGATAAGCCACTGCCTGCCTGACAGAATCCACCACGATCATCTCTCTGGATACATCCGCTCCTGCCCACTTCTGATCCCCTGGTCTGTCCCCGGATCCTTCCGCGCTCACCTGCATTCCAGTATTTCCGCCCTCTTCCCGCAGGCATCTCACATACCGCACTCCTGCCCTGCCGCACGCGGCACGGATATTCTCCGTGGCAGCGCGGGCAAAAGGATGGGTCGCGTCGATCACCAGACGGATGCCCTTCTCTTCCAGGAAAACTGCGATCTGCCCTTCATCCATCCGCCCGGATAACACCCGGACCCCCGGGCGTTCTCCTAAGATCTCTTTCCCGTATTCCGTAGCTGTGCTGACATAGCAGGCTGCTCCGATCTCTGACGCATACTCTGCAAGTTCCCGTCCTTCGGTCGTGCCGGCAAAGATCAGGATGTCCGGCTCTATGCTCTTCGTTCTCATGCTGCTCGCCACTGTCATACCTGTCTCCTTCCCTTTGAACCGAAATCCAGTGTCACCGGCATCCTTACCAGGGCGCTGGTCATGGATGTTCCGATGCGTTTCCCCTGGAGCAGTTTTCCGCCCCTTCCGCACAGAAGGGCTGCTCTCTCACATACATTGTCCACCCCTGCAGTGCGCTCTACAAATTCGGACCTCGACGTGACTTCCCGGATCTTTGCCAGCTCCTCTGCGGAATAGACGGTGAAGGGGATCCTGTACTTTTCCGCCAGGGCGAGCAGGGCCGGCTCATCCTTTTTCAGATCTATGCTTGCCAGCGCCTGCACCTGTCCCATCACAAGCCCGTGCTCTGCCAGCACGGTTCGCAGTCCGGACTCAAGGACTTCTTCCGCTATCCCTCTCCGACATCCGATCCCTGCCACCACATTCCTCGGGCGCAGGAGAAGGGTCCCTTCCTCCGGTCTTCTGCCCCTGTCCGCCACAAGGATCCTGTGGGGGAAGGACGCCGCCTCCTCCCATGTTCCGCACAGGCAGACCTCTCCGGGGATCCCCCCCTTGATCTGACACTCAGGATATTCCGGGAAGAAGGCGATCTTCTCCCCCTCCAGCACTGCGGCTGATATGGCGCGGGCTTCTTCCCGGTCTTCCAGGTACAGCCCGTTTTCTTTTGCAAACACATCTGCCGCAAATTTCCCCTGCACATCCGTGGCCGTTGTGATCACTGCCTCAGCTCCCATCTCTGAGGCGATCTCTCGGGCAATCCGCACCGCACCGCCTGCATGCCCGGACAATACCGGGACCACATACTGTCCCCTCTCATCCATCACAAGGACAGCGGGATCTGTAAATTTATCTTTGACCCACGGGGCAATGTACCGTACCGCGATCCCTGCCGCTCCGATGAAGATAAGATCGTACGCGCCCCAGCTCTCTCCTGCAAACTCTCTTATGTCATCCGGCAGGGGCTCGGTCTCTCCGTCCGCATATTTTTTCACAGTATATCCGGCGCACGTCTTTCCCATGCGCCGGAGTCTCCTGCATATCTTTTTATTCAATTCTGTCCCGGTGCGGGTAAAACTGAACACCCGTATTTTCTGCTTGATCTCTGCCATAAGCCCTCCCTGCCGTTTAACCAATTTCAGCCTGTATATGAAAAGCCGTTACCTTCTCATGACACAGATACCTCCTCTTTCCAACTGTATGTTTTCCATATTCAACCGCCTCTTCGGGGCAGACCGATATGCACGCCATGCAATGGGTACACTTTTTCCCCCATGCCGGCCTTCCATTCACAAGGCGGATATTGTTCAGCAGACAGCTCTTCACACATTTCCCGCAGGAAATACACGCATCCGTGGCATAAAACTTTTTTGACTTTACGATAAATCCATAGAATCCTGCATTTAACAGCCCGCTGCTCTTAATCCGGTCCAGAACTCCCGGCTTTACCTCAGGGAAATCCTGCTCTTCGCGGATGTATCCGGCACCCTCCTTCAGACATCTCACAGCGTTCTCTATAAGTATCCGGCATTTGTTTTCCCCTGGCACTGAAAACAGAGCCACATAATTTTCCGGCATGACTACTTCCATCATCCCTTTGTAATGAAATCCCTTTTCTTTACAGAAAGCGGCAATTTTTTCTCCTGCATTACCCGTCTCCGCTCCGCATGTAAGGACAAAATAAGCATCCCTCGTCCCTGAGAATCGGGACTTTCTGATAAATTCCTCAAAGATTCTCGGCAGCTGCCAGCAGTATGTCGGACTGACAAACACCCATGGACTCTGCGAGGAAAAATCGCCTCTTTTTCCCTCCTTGATATAAACACCCGCGTCCCGGATCTCAGCACCTGTCTCGGAGGCGGTCACCTCTGCCGCATAACGACTGTTTCCTGTACCTGAAAAATATATCACCATATCAGCGCACCTGCTCCTCCCGGCCTTCCATGATTCATTCCGCTACGTCCTCCAGCTGGAACCGGATCACTTTCTCAAGATCCTTCAGCATCATCTCTACCTGATAACCGATCTTCCCTCCGCTGAAAATAATCCTCTCCTTCTCTGCCGCACTCTTATCGATGACTGTCCGGAACTGCTTCTTCATCCCAATGGGCGAGCAGCCGCCGTGGATATATCCGGTCAGGGGAAGCAGCTCTTTTGACTTGAGCATCTCAATACTCTTTTCCCCTACGCTCTGCGCGGCTTTTTTTAAGTTCAGCTCTTTATTCACCGGTACGACAAACACGTAATTTGTTTTCGACTTTCCCACTGTGACCAGCGTCTTAAATACCATTTCAGGATCTTCCCCGAGCGCTTCCGCAACCTCCGTGCCGCTCACTGCCCCAGTATCCAGATAATTGTGGCTGATATAGGTTATCTTTTTCTGATCTAATATACGCATGACATTCGTCTTGTCATTATTCTTTGCCATAAGTCTCACCCTTTCCGGTCATATTGTATCACTGTACCAGATCAGGTGTCTATATAGTTTTCCCGCGCACCGGTCCTTATGTCGTCTCTTGTTCATCCTCGTACAAACTCCAGCAGGGGTTTCAGATACTCTTTATCTGTCCAGTCGCATTTCTGCCCGGCGGCACACATAAGCGCTGACATCCACGGCTCATAGTCATCCGGATCTTTTTTCGCCACTGCTTTCTGAAGCATCCGGCAGAGCGTGCGGTCTTTAAAAGTCATACCTTTCTCATCCCATGCCCCTCTTCCGTAAAATACCGGAATTTCTTTCAGGTCCTCCTTCAAATTATGCGCCCTGACTTCTTCAAACGTCCTCTCGTCAAACGGCGAAGCCCCCACACAGAATATGGCTGTTTTCTTATTGCGGAGTGCACGGCTGTTTTTTCTCAGGAAGGACAGCCCGGCTATCCCTGAAGCATAAATACCGCCGCACAGGATAATGGTATCGTATTCTTTCACCGTATCGGTCTTCGCCCCGGCTGTCCGGACTGTGTCAAATCCCGTCTCCTCTTTCAGCCAGTTGACATATTTTTCTGTCGCACCGTATTTTGACTGCCAGATAATAATCCCTTTCTCCATCGTCTCTTTCTCCTTATTTCCGTCTGTCCGGCTTCTCTTTTTCACAGTGTACCATTTTCCTTGTTTCCATGTCCATAAGGCATCTGCTGATTTTTCCTGATCTTAACATTGAGGATCCGGTCCGGGCATACACCGCAGTCTGACTCCCTGTCTCCGAGCTCGATATCCTCATGGAGGCTGGACAAACAGTTCGGGCAGTATATCCTTTTTCGTATTTTCGTCTATTGCAGTGCGTTCTCATCCACAAACGCATCCATCAGGCTTCCATACCCATAGTAATCCACCACATATTTTATGCCGTCCAGAACTTCTTCTCTGGAATAATCATGTTCCTCAAGGAATTCATCTGTCTTTCCGTTGAGCTTCTCATAAAACATGAGGGCAAGTTCAAAATAAGCCCTGCTGCCCTGATCCAGCCCGTCCAGGAGCAGATTTGCTGCTTCGTTGATATCCCCGTCATCGGCCATGGCGGTCAGCTTTCTATAGCGTTCCATCACCTCCAGCGGTACCGCTTCCTCCTCATTCCTGTCAATATCCTTGCCAAACACCAGCCTGATCAGCATCCGGACCATCTCATGCACGATCCTCATATAATAATCTTTTTCTTCAAACATGGTTAAAATATTCCTTTCCGTCTATTCTCGCACTTTCTGTCCGGAAGCAATGACATGGTCCCGGGACACAGCGGTCACTCCGGCTTCCGTGCTTTCACCAGCAGCATCATAGGACGCCGTGTCTCATCCTTCATCCCAGGAAGTTCCAGCATTTTCTCAGAAGGATACGCTTCCTCCACAGCCTCAAGAACAAATCCGCACAGCAGCAGGCCGTTCAGGATCTGTGTGAGCGTGTGGTGCTGTTTCATAACTTCACACCCAAGGAATTTTGTCTTCCTCTCACCCGGATAAAAGTAGTCGTCCACAGGCCAGTAAAGAGTCTTCCCTTCCCCGTCTCTGATCCAGTCCTGTCCCACTCCCGAGGTATATACCGGATGTTCGATATTAAACAAAAATGTGCCCCCGCCTCTTAGGGTACAGTATACCTTCCGGTACACATCCTCCAGGTCTGCGACATAATGCAGTGTCAGATTTGAGATCACACAGTCCCAGCTCTCCGCCGGATAATCATACTCTTCGAGACCGCAGACGCGGTATGTGATCTTCTCGCTCTTATTCCTCTTTACTGCTTCCTCGATCATCCGGGCGCTGATATCAATCCCTAGGATTTGTTCCGCTCCCAGACTGGCGGCATACATACAGTGCCATCCATATCCGCAGCCCAGATCTAAGAACCGTTTTTCCCGCACATCCGGGAACAGCTTCTTAAGCTGGGGCCATTCCCCCGCCCCGGATAATCCCTCCCGGCTTCTTGACATCTGGGCATACTGATGAAAAAACCGCTCGTCATCGTACTCGATCTTCATTTACCATCTCTCCTTCAGGTCATAGTTTTCCCCTCGCCGCCAAGGCTCTCTCACTGCCTTCTCGCTAGACAAACCAGCCAAAAGATCAGGTCGGCAAATACCAAGCCTATAAAGACAGGCAGAAACCATGACGGAAGATTTTTTCCTGTTATGCCGTACACAGTCAGGAAAGAAAACACCGCTTCTATCAGCAGCTTCAATGTCTCCAGCATATACATCAAAGTACGGTATACACGCTCCCGGTTCTCCTGTGTTACCTGAACGCCTGTATTCCATATCTGTGGAAAATGCTGTAACACAGTAAGACCGATATAGAGAATCCACATCATCACCGGCAGAAAAACCATTTCTCCTTTCGTTCCCCATCTGTCGATCTCACCTGCCGCATTATAATGCGCGGGGATCCGGTCCGGGAAAGAATCCCAGCCCGCGGCCAGATAGAGCGTGGTGCCGATGGTCAACATGAGACTGAGCGCTTCCAGGATCCGGTCCGTGATCGTATGTTTGATTTGTATCTTTTTGTTCACTCCACACTCTCCTCCCTGTTTACAGAAGCTTTTCCACCATTCCTTTAAGCCTGCCGGGACATTGCTGCAGTGCCCCGTCTTCAGGGAACTCTTTTCGTCATCCGAGGCTGATCTCTGCGCCCGCCTTCAGCTGATGCACCATACCGCCCAGCTCCTTTTTCAGGATCTGATAAGCATCGCCCCCGGTACAGTGTCCTGTCCAGATCTGCTCCACGCCGGTATCCCGGAGCTTTTTTGCGAAATCACTTACATACTCTTCCGTTTTATTGAAAAGATGAAATCCCCCGGCCATGATCCTGACACGCCTGCCCGGAAAAGTATCTGACACTTCCGCTATAATATTGTCCGCGCCCCCATGGGAACAGCTGTTAAACACTGCCAGACCATCCCCTGTGTCAAATACAAGGCTCTGCTCATGAGAAAAACCATCCACGGTACAGTACTCCTTATCCCGCAGATACATGTGTTCCCTCATTCCTGCATTTTCAAGCCCGCAGGTCTTATGAGGAATCAGCCACATCCCTTTTTCAAGTTCCACATCTCCGGAAACCCGGACGATCCTGTCTTTATACTGTTCGAGAAGTCCTTTCCTGATTCCGATATATTTCCATCTGCTCTCCTCCTCTTTATAGCAGTTTTCCCCGCAGGATTCCCTCAGATAAAGCTTTGCCTTTGTATTTAGCGCAAAGAACTCCGCCATTCCATCCGCATGGTCATAGTGTGCATGAGAGAGCACAGCATAATCCGCCTCATTCAGAGAAATTCCGAGCTTGCTGGCATTCTCCGCGAACAGCCCGTCAGCGCCGGCATCCAGGAGCACCTTTTTACCTCTGAACTCGATAAAAAAGCTTAATCCCCACTCACCTGCCAGATCTTCAGTACCGATATTATCTACTAAAACTGTTGCTTTCATTTTCCACCCCTCCGCCCTGTCCGCAGATCACAATTCCCCAAGCATCTGTGCCGGGTTATCCGCTGCTTTGACCTTGCCGAATGCTTTGACGATCAAGCCGTCCTCATCGATCAGATATGTTGTGCGCACGACTCCCATGGTTTTCTTCCCGTACATGTTCTTTTCCTTCCAGACATCGTACGCCTGGATGCATGTTAACTCCGGATCCGAAAGCAGAGTAAAGGGCAGTCCGTATTTCTCCTCAAATTTCTTATGTGATGCCGCGCTGTCCTTGCTCACACCGATCACGACAGCGCCCTTTTCCTGGAACTGGGGATACAGTTCCCCGAACCCGCACGCCTGTTTCGTACATCCGGGCGTATTGTCCTTCGGATAAAAATACAGGATTACCTTTTTCCCTCTGTACTCTTCCAGTGTATGTATCTTTCCGTCCTGATCCGGCAGTTCAAATGCCGGAGCCTTTGTCCCGATTTCTAACATGATTCTTCCTCCTTCTCTTTTATCATCACATAATTTGTCAACAGGACGCCCTTCCGCTCTACCTGTTGTTGCTTTACCGCCTGATAGCCCCGCCCTTCAAAAAAGGGCTTTGCCGTAATTGACGCGTGTGTTGTGAACCGCAGCGTTCTGACTGTCTCTTCCATTTTATCACAGAGCGCTGAAGCGATCCCTCTGCGCTGAAAATCCTTGTGCACATACAGCCGGTCCAGATACCCGGCATCATCCATATCACCGAAACCGGCAATCTGCCCATCCGCGACGGCCACAAAAGAATGGTGTTTGTGAAAAGAACTGTCCCACTTTTCCAGGTCTGTGTCACCGGAAGCCCACGCGTCCAGTTGTTCCTCTGTATAATCTTTTGCATTTACTGTATGGACTGTCTCATAGAAAAGCTCCGCAAGAGCCCTGCAGTCCTCGCTCTTATATTCCCGGATTTTCAATTTATTTCCTCTTCCTTTCTGCCTGTTACTTCCAGCCGCTTTCCATACAGACTTCCCGTATATTCTAACACAGCGGCGCTGTATCTGACAAGAAATCTCCGTTCGCCACCCGCCCCCGGATTCTGTCAGTTTGTGCCGCTGTTTCTCATAGAATTGTTAATATCAAATACCTCTGTTTATTTGCTTTTTCCTCAGAGGGTGTGCTATCCTGATAGAGATATTTAAATCAATGGAGGTATCTGAATATGCAATTTACATTTGCACACAATAATCTGAACGTCTATGACCTTGAAAAATCTCTTGAATTCTACGAAAAAGCGCTCGGTCTTACAGTGACCCGCACCAAAGAAGCAGAGGACGGCAGCTTTAAGCTGGTCTATCTGGGCGATGGTACAACTCCTCACCAGCTTGAGCTGACATGGCTGCGGGATATGGACCGCCCATACAATCTGGGGGACAATGAGATCCATCTTGCTTTTGTTACAGATGATTTTGACGCTGCCCATGCAAAGCATAAAGAAATGGGCTGTATTTGTTTCGAAAACCCGGGGATGGGGATTTATTTTATCTCAGACCCGGATGGCTACTGGCTGGAAATCGTTCCAGCAAAGTAACACTTTCTTTTTAAGGAAGGCGCGCCGCCGGGCGCGCCACAAAAAAGGACTCTGCGCTTAAAGCACAGAGTCCTGATTTTATCGTCATTTCTAACTTTTCTCTTCAATTCTCACTAATAGCGGACATATACCATCCTCGCCTGCACCGGACCGATGATAACGCCGATCCCTACGTCAGCACAATGGATCATCTGACCGTTTCCTATGTAAATACCACAGTGCTCGTCGTTCACACACACATCGCCAGGCTGCGGATCGCTTACCCTCGGCCACCCAAGAAATGTGTACGTAGTACCAAGCCGGGCATAATTGCCGGTCAGACAGTACGCCACAAACCCTGAACAGTCAAACGCTCCCGGGCTGCAGGCACCCCACACATACTCGGCATTTCCGATGTAGCTGTATGCACGGTCAACAACTGCATTACCTGTGACTTCATTATACGGAGGAGTTGTACCGCCGGAACCACCGCCGGGTGTAACCGGATTCTGCGGCTGCTGCCGGGCCGCCTCTTCTTCCGCCGCCTTACGCGCTTCCTCCGCTTTTCTCGCAGCTTCCTGGATCATCTCGTCAAGATTGGAGATCTCATCCTGCTTCGAAGCGATCGTCTCCTTCAGCGTTTCCTGCTGAGCCCGGTATTCTTCTTCCGTTTCCTGAAGATTTGCCATCTCTTCCTCAAGCGTTGCCTGAAGATTTTCGATCTCCGTCACTGTGTTAGCATATTCCTGAAGCTGTGTACGGTCATATTCGTGCACCTTCTGAGAATACTCTGCCTGAGTCAGCATATCGGAAATATTTCCGGATGAAACGACTTTCTCCATAGTCGCAGTGCCGCTTCCCGACTCATACATAAACTTGATGCGGAGCTTCATCGCTTCGTACTGCTCTGCTTTTTTCTCCTCAGCTGCTTCCAGATCTTCTTCCGCCTGTGTGATCTGCTGCCCGGTACTGATCAGTTGACTCTCCAGCTCATTTGCCTTCTGAATCAATGTGTCAAGCTCCGCCTGCAGATCTCCCAGTTCACCCTGTGCAGCCTCCTTCTGGTCTTCCAGTTCCTCCTGGGTAGGCTCCGCAAATACGGGAGTTACTACCAGTGAACAAGTGAGGGCTGCCGCAATGAATGCACTATGTACTCTTTTTAACTTCATTTTTTCACCTTTCCCTATTAAATTATCTATGTCCCCACATATGTGCATAATACAACAGAAAAAAGGGATTTTCAACAGTATTCCTGAAAAAAACACATTTGAAGGGCGAATCTACGTTTTTCTTCTATGATATGTAATAGATTATAATAAATTATCAGCAAAATTTCAATATGCATTTAACATTTTCGTAATATTTCCTTTTCATTCACACGGCGGAGGATCTGCAATAAAATGCGCCCCGGAGTATCCCGCGTAAGACACAGATCCTGTCGGAGCGCATTTTTCTATATTATTTTTACATAAATATCTTCTATGCCACTGTCAAATTGTCATTGGATCGACAGATTCGTATATCCCATCAGGCTCTCGTCTGTCTCTTTTGCCGCCTCGCGCCCTTCCCGGATCGCCCACACGACAAGAGACTGTCCCCTGTGCATATCGCCTGCCGTAAACACTCTTTCTACATTTGTCACGTATTTTCCCGGATCTGTCTTTACATTTGTGCGCTCATTTACTTCTACGCCGAACGCCTTTGTCACATAATTTTCACTTCCCAGGAAGCCTGCCGCGATCAATACAAGATCCGCGTCAACCGTATACTCGCTGCCCTGCACTTCCGCCATGGTCATCCTGCCGGTCTTTTCGTCTTTCCGGCTCTCCAGCTTGACAAGGACAGCCTTGCACACTCTGCCTTTCTTGTCTTTTACAAACTCTTTCACAGTCGTGGTATACACCCTCGGATCGTTTCCGAAAACGGCGATCGCTTCCTGCTGGCCATAATCCGTCTTGCAGACCTTCGGCCACTCAGGCCAGGGATTTCCCTCTGCTCTTGTATCCGGAGCCTTCGGCATCATCTCAAGCTGGAGCACTGACTTTGCCCCATGCCGGATGGCAGTTCCCACACAGTCATTTCCCGTGTCTCCGCCGCCGATGACAAGCACATGCCTCCCCTCCGCCGAAACATAACTGCCCTTTTTCATCTGGCCCGGCAGTTTTGCCTCTGCCTGTCCGGCGTCGGCCCAGAGCGCTTTTGTAGTAGACTTGAGGAAATCCACTGCAAAATAAATTCCCTCGGCATCCCTTCCCGGGACTTTGATGTCTCTCGGATTGGACGCGCCGCAGGCAAGGATAACTCTGTCATAATCTTTCAAAAGCTGCGCAGGCTTTACATCCTTACCCACATTACAGTTTACTCGGAATTCAACCCCTTCTTCTTCCATAATACGGATCCTGCGGTCTATATACTGCTTCTCCAGCTTCATGTTCGGGATACCATAGCGCAGCAGTCCGCCAGCCTTATCCTCCCGTTCAAACACGGTCACCGTATGTCCTCTTCTGTTCAGAAGGTCCGCCGCCGCCAGCCCCGCAGGGCCGCTCCCGATGACCGCCACTTTCTTGCCGGTGCGCACTTTGGGCGGATGCGCCTTTGCGTATCCCTTCTCAAAGGCATTTTCAATAATGGCATACTCATTGCTCTTGGTTGCCACCGGATCTTCATTGAGTCCGCAGGTACAGGCATTCTCGCAGAGAGCCGGGCAGACCCTTGAGGTAAATTCCGGGAAATTATTCGTCTTGACGAGTCGGTAATACGCCTCTTCCCAGTTTCCGTTATAGATCAGGTCATTCCACTCCGGCACCAGGTTGTGGAGGGGGCATCCGCTCGCCATGCCCATCAGGTTCAGCCCTGACTGACAGAACGGAACGCCGCAAGCCATGCAGCGTGCCCCCTGGAGTTCCTGCTCCTCCTTTGACAGGGGCGTGTAGAACTCTTTGAAATGCCCGATCCGCTCTAAAGGTGCTTCCGCGGTCTTATCTTTTCTCGCATACTCCATAAATCCTGTCGGTTTTCCCATCTTAACGCCTCCTATCTTCCATTCTTGATCATATTGAACGCTTCGATCTTTGCTTTTTCCCTGCTCAGTCCTTTTTCTTCCATCTGGATGATCGCGGACATCATTTTTTCGTAATCCTCAGGGATAATCTTCTTAAATTTCGGCAGGTACTCCTCAAAATGATCTAATATACGTTTTCCCACTTCTGAATTTGTATAGGAAACATGTTCCTGTATCATCCCTTTTAATTCCTGCACATCATACTTGTCCGTCACGCGCCGGATCTTTACCATTGCCTTGTTGACCCTTGTATAGAGCGTGCTGTCTTCATCAAGAACATAAGCGATGCCTCCGCTCATTCCCGCGGCAAAGTTCTTTCCTACTTTTCCGAGGATGACCACACAGCCTCCGGTCATATACTCACATCCATGGTCGCCCACGCCTTCCACGACAGCGCGCGCGCCGGAATTACGCACGCAGAACCTTTCTCCCGCCACGCCGCTGACGTATGCTTTTCCGCTTGTCGCACCATAGAATGCGACATTTCCGATAATGATATTTTCATCCGACTTAAATGTTGTTCCCTTTGGAGGATATACAACCAGTTTTCCGCCTGATAAACCTTTTCCGAAATAATCATTGCTGTCTCCGGTCAGCTCCAGGGTCAGCCCCTTCGGGATAAACGCGCCGAAGCTCTGTCCGCCCGCGCCGCTGCATTTGATCACAAAGGAGTCTTCTTCCAGTCCTTCCGGATATCTTCTGGTAATCTCTGAACCGAAGATCGTACCAAAGGTGCGGTCCGTGTTCGTGACATCGACTTCGATGCTTCTCTTCTGCCCCTTTTCCAGTGCGGGAAGCAGCTGTTTTACAAGCACTCTCTCATCCAGCGTTTTCTCAAGTTCGAAATTATATACCTTCTTCGGGTCAAAGATCATAGCCTTTTTCTGCTTTGCATACGGGTTGTACAGCACGCCGCTCAAGTCAAGGGATGAAGCCCTCCTGGATGTGGCAGTATCTTTCACTTTCAAAAGGTCCGTGCGTCCTACCATCTCATCCACAGTGCGCACGCCCAGTTTCGCCATATATTCTCTCAGCTCTTCTGCTATGAACCTCATGAAATTCATCACATATTCCGGTTTGCCGGCAAAACGCTTTCTCAGCTCCGGATTCTGGGTCGCCACGCCCACGGGACAGGTGTCAAGGTTGCAGACCCGCATCATCACACATCCCATGGTTACCAGGGGAGCCGTGGCAAAACCGAACTCCTCCGCTCCGAGAAGAGCCGCTACCGCCACATCGCGCCCGCTCATCAGCTTGCCGTCTGTCTCGATGCGCACCCGTTCTCTCAGACCGTTCTCGATCAGAGTCTGGTGCGTCTCAGCAAGCCCGAGTTCCCAGGGAAGCCCCGCGTTCTGGATGGAGCTTCTCGGAGCAGCCCCGGTGCCTCCGTCGTACCCGGAGATCAGGATCACGCCTGCCCCGGCTTTTGCCACACCTGCAGCCACTGTCCCAACGCCAGCCTCAGATACAAGCTTAACTGAGATTCTTGCATTTTTATTAGCGTTCTTGCAGTCATAGATGAGCTGTGCAAGATCTTCTATTGAGTAGATATCATGGTGCGGCGGCGGCGAGATCAGACTCACGCCCGGTGTTGAATGGCGGGTCTTCGCTACCCACGGATAAACCTTGCCGCCCGGCAGATGTCCGCCCTCGCCCGGCTTTGCGCCCTGCGCCATCTTGATCTGGATCTCCTGGGCGCTCACCAGATATCTGGAAGTCACTCCGAATCGACCGGATGCAACCTGCTTGATCGCGGAGCAGCGGTCTGTATCCAGACGTTCGATCTCCTCGCCTCCCTCTCCTGAATTGGATTTCCCGTGAAGCCGGTTCATGGCAATGGCGAGTGTCTCGTGCGCTTCCTTGGAGATCGAACCATAGGACATCGCACCGGTTTTAAACCTGGTAACAATAGAATCCACACTCTCTACTTCCTCGATCGGGATCCCTTTCTTCGGATAATTAAAGTCGAGCTGTCCTCTTAAATTAATCTTCTCTCCTTCTTCATCCACCATCCTCGTATATTCTTTAAACATACCATAATCTCCCCGCTTCGTGGACTGCTGGAGCATATGGATGGTCTGCGGGTTATAGAGGTGTTCCTCCCCGCCGCTCTTATATTTATGTCTTCCCACGCTGTCCAGCGTCATATCGCTGTCCAGGCCAAGCGGATCGAATGCCTGTGTGTGGAAGGCAGTGTAGTCCTCCGCGACCTCCTCGATCCCGATGCCTCCCACACGGCTTACTGTATCCGTAAAGTACTTGTCAATAAACTCTTTTTTCAGCCCGATCGCCTCAAAAATCTTCGCGCCCTGGTAAGACTGGATCGTTGAGATTCCCATCTTGGAGGCGATCTTGATGATCCCGTGGATGACCGCGCTGTTATAATCATCTACCGCCGCATAGTAATCCTTGTGCAAAAGTCTCGATTCAATAAGCTGACGGATCGATTCGTGGGCCAGATACGGATTGATCGCGCAGGCGCCGTATCCGAGAAGCGTCGCGAAATGATGGACTTCTCTCGGCTCGCCGCTCTCAAGGATCATCGCCACGGAAGTCCTTTTCTTTGTGCGGACCAGGTGCTGCTGGAGACCGGACACGGCAAGCAGTGACGGGATCGCCACATGATACTCGTCCATCTCGCGGTCAGTCAGGATCAGGATATTCGCTCCCTCACGGATCACACGGTCCACTTCTACAAAAAGATATTCCAGAGCTTTTTCAAGACTCGTGTTTTTGTAATAGGTGATCGGGATTTCCGCCACTTTAAACCCTTCTACTTTCATATTTTTGATCTTCAAAAGATCCGTATTGGTCAGGATAGGATTATTTACCCTGAGCATTTTGCAGTTTTCTTCCTTCTTCTCCAAAAGGTTGCCGTCCTTGCCGATATAGATCGTGGTGGACGTCACGATCTCCTCGCGGATCGCGTCAATGGGAGGATTTGTGACCTGCGCGAAAAGCTGCTTAAAATATCCGAACAGAGGCTGGCGCTTCTTGGACAATACGGAAAGCGGCGCATCAATTCCCATTGCCGCAATTCCTTCCGCCCCGTTCTTTGCCATTGTGAGAATCGACGTCTTCACATCCTCATATGCATATCCGAAAGCTTTCTGCAGACGTGTGCATTCTTCCTTTGTGTACTTTGGAATGTCCTTATTCGGGATCGGAAGATCTTTAAGCTGTATCAGATTGCTGTCAAGCCACTCGCCATACGGCTCTTCGTTTGCATATTTCTCTTTCAGCTCCTCGTCGTCAATAACCCTTCCTTCTACCGTGTCAACGAGCAGCATCTTACCCGGATGCAGACGCTCTTTGACAAGGATCTTTGCCGGATCGATATCCAGAACTCCAACCTCGGACGACAAGATCAGGTTGTCATCGTCCGTGATGTAATATCTGGACGGGCGCAGACCGTTTCTGTCCAGTACGGCTCCCATCACATCCCCGTCAGAGAAGAGGATGGACGCCGGACCGTCCCACGGTTCCATCATGGTCGCATAATACTGGTAGAAATCTTTTTTATTCTGGGACATGCTCCGGTTGTTCACCCACGGCTCCGGGATCGCGATCATCACGGCAAGAGGAAGCTCCATGCCGCTCATAACCATAAATTCCAATGCGTTATCCAGCATGGCAGAGTCAGAGCCCGAAGTATTGATCGCCGGAAGCACCTTGTGAAGCTCGCCCTTTAAGCATCCTGCTTCCATGGTCTCTTCCCTTGCGCGCATCTTATCTGCATTTCCCCGGATCGTATTGATCTCGCCATTGTGCACCATCAGACGGTTCGGATGCGCTCTCTGCCAGCTTGGCGCCGTATTCGTACTGAACCTGGAGTGTACCATGGCGATCGCGGATTCATAGTCCTCATCCTGGAGATCTCCGAAGAACTGACGGAGCTGCCCGACGAGGAACATTCCCTTATACACGATCGTACGGCTTGAGAGAGAGACGACATAAGTGTCATCGCTGCTCTGCTCGAATACCCGCCGCACCACATACAGCCTTCTGTCAAAGGGAAGCCCCTTCCCGACTTTGTTCGGGCGTTCAATAAATGCCTGCATGATATAAGGCATACAGTCGACAGCCGTCTTTCCCAGGACTTCCGGATGGATCGGAACTTCTCTCCAGCCAAGGAATTTCAGGCCTTCTTTCTTAACGATCACCTCAAAGATATTTTTCGCCTGGTTTCTCTTCAGCTCATCCCGCGGGAAAAAGAACATACCCACACCGTAGTCTCTCTCTCCTCCAAGTCCGATCCCCAGCGGTGTACAGACTTTTTCAAAAAATTTATGTGATATCTGAAGAAAGATGCCGACACCGTCCCCTGTCTTTCCTTCCGCGTCCTTTCCCGCGCGGTGCTCCAGGTGCTCTACGATCTCAAGAGCTCCCGCCACCGTGCTGTGGCTTTTCTTACCCTTAATATTTACAATCGCGCCGATACCGCAGTTATCATGTTCAAAACTTTCGCGGTACAGCCCCTGCAGGTTCCCATTAGCCTGATTCATAGCCGTTCTCCTCTCTTTCGCATTTTATGGCATGACTATACACGATTTTTTCCGGTTTGTAAACAGGAAATCTTTCCAAATTGTCTGATTATTTGAATTCTCTATATATTTCAGTTATTTTTTCTGATAATTTTACATTCTTAAAAACATTAGTATTGGTTATCAAAATACTGTTTCCCCTTGTATTTTCAGCTTGTTTTGTGGTATACAGGCATAAAAAAAGCGGCAGGATCCACTCCTGCCACACACAATTTCATATTGTATTTTTATCGGAACATATCCAGCGGATTCGTTGTATCTGTCGGGGGATCTTTTTCCCCTGCGCCAACAATCTTCTGGATTCCTACAAATACTGCCGAACAGATAAACGCGCCCCCGATCGCCGCCCCTGCCATCCTGACCGGGTCAGAACCCAGCCACCGGAAGACCCCTGTCTCTGTAAAAACAACAGCTCCGGAATTCATCAGGATATGAAGCAGTGCGGGTGCCTTCAGCGAGCCTGTCCTCTCATACAGATATGCCAGCATCAGCCCGAGAAGGAACGCATAGACCATCTGCGTGGTGTTAGTATGCATGAACATAAAAAACACGGCAGAACAGATCGCTGAATACCAGAATCCCTGTCTTTCCCGGAAACGTTTAAACAGGATTCCCCGGAACATCAGCTCCTCCGAGACCGGGATCAGGATACCCAGCACAGCAAGCTGTACCGGAAATCCCGCCTCATATATGGTCTGCGCGGTCTGCTGATAGCCGCTGTCATAAAATGCAAGCTGCGCCATCGCCATAAGGCAGGTTGCGGCAATGCTGCCCGCGGCTCCGAGAAAAACGATCAGCACATATACGGAAACCGGATTTTTCCCCGGGCGGACGACACCGCATATCTTCTCCAGTTTTCGGTCTTTCACAAACAAAATCACTGTAAGGATCAGCGTTCCGGCTGCTGACGCCCCCGTGATTGCCACCTGGTGCCGGACGACAAGCTCGAACGCCGGCTCCATTGCCGTCATACTTGCTTTCATGAGCTCCTGCATGTCCACAGCTCTTTCCATCCCAATCTGCATCATGGATGCATACGCGTCAGCCATATAAGGGATGCTGATCACAAGGATCACAATAGTCTGTACCGCCCACTGGATCGCCAGATACGCAAGAAGCGGCCCTGCGAGGCTCCAGAACGGGCTTTTCCTCTGAATCTGATTCATGCTGTCTCCTCCGCTTTCTTCAGAATCCATGCCTTAAGCTCCTCTTCGCTTCCCCGCGCCGTTCCCTGGACCATCTCCGGTTTTCCTCCTCCGCGCCCTTCAAACACGGCGTTGAAATCCCTGACAACGGTCCGCATATCCAGCGCGCGGCTGCCGATCACATAACGGTATGCCGTCCCGCCGCTCCTGCAGAACACAGCGCACAGCTTATGCCCCGCCTCAAGAACCCTGTTCATCAACATCCTCATGGAATCACCTTCCATCTCATCCGGGAACAGGCATACAGCCTCCTCCCCGGCGGGAATCTGATCCGCCATGCAGCTGATCAGTGTTTTTTCTTTCTCTGCAAGAGCATACTTCAGGTCAGCATATTCATTTTTCAGATGTTCCACTGCCTCAGCAGTCTCATTTTCCTTTGCGCACAGCATTGCGCCGACTGTTTTCGCCTGCTGCTGTTTTGCGGCATAATCGGTCAGCGCCCTCACGCCGCAAAGCATAGTCACGCGCACTCCGCCTTTATATCTCTGGACATTAGTCAGTTTGATCAGACCGATCTCACCCGTTCTCTCCACATGAGGAGCGCAGCAGGCACAGCGGTCATATCCCGGGATCACGATGATCCTGACCGGTCCCAGGATCTCTATCTTGCTGCGGTATTCCATCCTGTCCAGCTCGCCGCGGACGGGGTATACCGTCTCAACTTTCAGGTCTTTCCACACTGCCCGGTTAGCTTCGAATTCTATATCCGCAAGTTCTTCAGGAGTGATCTCTCCGTTGAAATCCATTGTGCAGTCTTCGCTCCCGAGATGGAATCCCACATTCCTGTATCCGAACCGGCTGTGGACTAATCCTGACACAATGTGCTCCCCTGTATGCTGCTGCATCTTCATAAAACGCTCTTCCCAGTCAAGGAGTCCTTTCACGCGGCTTCCCGGTTCCAGCGGTCCGTCTGTAAAATGTATGATCCTTCCGCCTTCTTCCCGGACATCGAGCACCTCTGCCTCTCCGAGCCTGCCTGTATCCGCATACTGTCCGCCGCCCTCGGGGAAGAAAGCAGTCCGGTCAAGTTCAATCTCATACATTCCTCCATCTGCCGGACGGCAGGAAATAACTTCCGCCTCAAATTCCGAAAGATGACTGTCTTTATAAAACAGTTTTTCTGTCATTTCTGTCCTACATCCTTTCCGGAGCTTCAAATCCCAGAAGATCGATACAGGTCTCAAGCACACGTTTTGCCAGATCAAGAAGTGCGATATAACCCGCCCTCTTCTGCTCATCTTCCTCAGACAGGATCTTTGTTTCATGGTAGAATTTATTAAATTCATTTGCCAGCTCATAGATATAAGCGCACAGCTTGTGCGGCGCCGCTTCCGTATACACCGCGTCAAATACATCATTAAATTTAAGGACCTGGAGCATCAGGGCTTTCTCACAGCTGTTTTCAGCCGGGCGTATCTCAAGCCCTTCCATGCTCCCTCCGTTCTCCTGATATTTATTCAGGATGGATTTTATCCGCACGATAGTATAAAGGATGTAAGGTCCCGTGTTTCCTTCAAAGGACGTGAACCTGTCCACGTCAAATATATAGTCCTTTGACGCCTGATTAGACAGGTCGCCGTATTTGATCGCGGCAAGGCCAACCGTCTGCGCGGTCTGTTCAGCCTCTTTTTCCTCCACAGTCCGGTTGTCCATGATCTTCTTATACATTTCCTCATCGATCTCACGGATCAGATTTTCCAGGCGCATGACACCGCCCTCGCGTGTCTTAAAGGGCTTCCCGTCCTTACCGTTCATTGTTCCGAACCCGAGGAACTTAAGTTCTGTTTCCGGGCGCACGATCCCCGTCTTCTTCGCGCATCGGAACACCTGTGTGAAGTGAAGCTCCTGACGTTTATCCACCACATAGATCACTTCATCCGGCTGATAATCTTTCTCCCGTTCCACAAGCGTTGCCAGATCTGTCGTATCATAAAGCGCCGCCCCGTCTGATTTTAAGATCATGCATGGGGGAACCTCTTTATTATCCGTCTCTTCCTGGACATCCACCACAAGAGCCCCTTCGTCATAGCGGGCAAATCCCTTATCTTTTAACATCCGGACCATATCCGGAATATACTGCTGGGCATCCGCCTCTCCTTTCCAGAGGTCAAACTCCACGTTCAGCCTCTCATAATTTTTCTTAAGGTCTGCGACAGACACATTCATGATATGATTCCAGATCGCGCGGTATCCCCTGTATCCGTTCTGAAGGAGATAGGTCGCATGCAATGCTTCTTCTCTGTATTCTTCGTTCTCTTTCGCATAAGCGCTTGCCGTCGGATAGATCTCTTCCAGCTCGCCGATCGTAAACGGCGCTTCTTTCGGATACTCTCCCTCAAAACTTTCGTCAAAATACGGGAGCTCCGGCTGACGTTTCTTGAGCTCCGTAATGATCAGACCCATCTGGTATCCCCAGTCTCCGAGATGTATATCCCCGATCACCTGATTTCCTTTGAAACGGATGATACGTTTAATACTCTCACCGATGATCGCAGAGCGCAGATGACCCACATGGAGAGGCTTTGCCACATTAGGGCCGCCGTAGTCGATCATAACAGTCCTGGGGTCCTTCTCATCCTCAACCCCCAGCTTCGCCTCTCCTGCCATCTCATTCAGATAAGACGCCGCGCACTCGGGAGAAAGCTTCAGATTGATAAATCCCGGTTTCACCACATCCACAGTCTCAAAATAAACACTGTCCTTCAGATTTTCCGCAACATCTTCCGCAATCATGAACGGCGCCTTCTTATATTTCTTCGCCCCCGCCATGGCACCGTTGCACTGGTATTCGCACAGGTCCGGACGGTTGGAGAGAGTCACCTTCGCAAGCTCTTCGTCATATCCCGCCTTTGCAAACGCTTCTCTCATATCTATTGTGATCAGTTCCAGCAATGTTTTCAATTTATTCCACACTCCTTTAATCCGTATGAATGTTATTCTACCATGTAAGCAGGCGTACAGCAAGAGTTCAACCTGTATTTGCAGGGTTGTTTCATGAACTA
>ERZ791922.585-NODE-585-length-20840-cov-2.922492_pt1 | contig 20840 bp, 19 predicted proteins | sample MGYA00510134_ERZ791922 | MGnify/ENA primary metagenome ERZ791922 (study PRJEB30046, sample SAMN00792101) | human gut metagenome | study: EMG produced TPA metagenomics assembly of the A metagenome-wide association study of gut microbiota in type 2...
AAAAAACTCAATCGAGTTTTTTCACATCCCCTTTTTGAAAATGCATTATCGATTATTTCTTCTCTTTTTATTGAGTGTTAGTGTTGCTGCACTTCCCAAAGATACCAGACCCAGTATGGTCCACATAGCTAAATTGCTATAATCGCCTGTTTTTGGAGGAGTACCTGGCTTGCTTGGTTTGTTGGTTGGAGCGGCAGGTTTACCGGTTGTTTTAAAGGATGCTTTTATAGTTACATCGCTTGCCGGCATTTCAAAGGAATATGTGCCGTCCTTTTGTTTTTTGAGTTTGATTTCTTTGTTGTCTTTGGTAGTTGCAGTAATCTTATCTAATTTGTATCCTTTGTCAGGAGTAACGGTAAGTACAACATTACTTCCCTCAGTGTAAGACGTTTGAGGAACGGTTACTTTACCGTGTTCACTCTTTGTGATAGTTACTTGATAAGTTGTTTCTGCTGTGCTTTCTGGTTTGAATGTTACATTAACATTTACATCACTAGCCGGCATAGTAAAGGTGTAAATTCCATTACCTTGGTCTGTAGCTTTGATTGCTTGACCATCTACAGTGTTGATAACAACATTTGCTACAACATAACCTTTTGCAGGTTTAGTAACAAGTTCAACATTGCTGTTTTCAATTGCTGTTTTAGGACCTTCAACGATTCCGTTTTTCGTGTCTGTAATGTTAATATTGTAAGAAACTTCAACAGGTATATCTTTTTTGAAGGTTGCGGTTACAGTAACATCACTGGAAGGCATAGTAAATGTATAAGAACCATCTTCTTGTACAGTTGTTTCGATTGGATTGCCGGAGGCGTCGGTAACTGTAATGCCTTCAATGACATATGTATCATTTGGAGTTACAGTAAGAGCAACGCTGCTTCCTTCATTTGCAGTTGTTGGAGCTGATACAGTACCGTTTTCTGTTTCGGTAATGCTAATATTGTATGTTGTAGCTTTGCTGATGGTGTAGGATTCTCCGGGTGTAGTAGAGAAGGAAAGTTTGTTTACATCATCAGATGGAACAGAGGTTGCTACAAAGTTACCGGCAGAATCTTTTACTACATATTCGGACAAGTTTGGATATTCTCCAATAAATTCTCCGCCATTGCGAGAAGTAATCTTGAAAGATTCTGCTACGCCGTCTGTCCATTTCATATCAACTACAAAGTTACCGCGTGCAACGATACCGTTTACATATCCTGTATTCCACTGTTCTGGTAAAGCTGGAAGGAACTGAACATATCCCAACTGGCTTTGTAACAGCATTTCATTTACACCTGCGGTATAACCAAAGTTTCCGTCAATCTGGAAAATCGGACTTTGTTTATAATTTGCACCGGCGCCATGTGAGGAAAACATATTGGTCAGGAATCCGGAATTTCCGCCACCTACTGCAGACTGAACAATTTGGAATGCCTCTTCGGAATGTCCGGTACGTGCCCAGAGATTCAATTTGTGAGCCTTGGACCATCCGGTTGCATCCAGACCACGTTCTTTCAAGGATACGATAGCAGCATCCATAAATTCGGCGTTATCTTTGCTAATGATATTACAAGGATATAATGCCATTAGGTGAGAAAGATGTCTGTGAGGAGGTTGTTCTCCACCACCTTGTGCACCGAGACTTTCTCTCCAAAGTGGGATGTTAATTTCCGGCAAATCGCCTGCCTTAGCATGACCGAAAGTCGTTTCTTCAAACCACTCTTTAACCTGTCCAGAATCTCCTACAATGACCGGGTTTAATTTGGACTGTTTTTCTTCCCATACTGCAATTAAATCTTCATCCACGCCAAGTGTTTTGGCTGCTTGAATGGTATTTTCAAAGTGCTGCCAGATAAACTGCTGATCGTAAGAGGCTCCACTAACGATAGGACCATTCTCCGGAGAATAAGATGGAGAGGAAACATAGCGCTGTTGAGATTCACTCCAGTATAATGCTTCATTCCAGAAGTTGGCAACTTCTTTCATGGAAGGATAAAGTTCATTTCTTAAATATTCCTGATCTCCTGTGTAAAGGTAATATTCATAACAGTTGAGCAACGCCCATGCAGAACCGATTGGATTCCATCCAGCAGCGTTATATTGCTGTCCCATTGTAGCGAACATAAAAGGTGTACTGAAACAGCCGACTAACCAGCCGTTTTCTTCCCCTTCGTTACTCTTGATACCAAAAGCAGATGCGGCCGCGCCACGTCCGGCTTCACGCAGGACTGCGAGATAATCATTATAAGGAATATGGCATTCACTCAAGTTACTTGCCAGAGTCGGCCAGTAGTTCATTTGTACATTGATATTGAAGTGATAGTCACCGCCCCATGCAAAAGAACCTTCTCCCCAAACTCCCTGCAGATTGGTTGGAAGTGAGCCTTCACGAGAACCGGCGATGGTCAGATAGCGTCCGAATTGATAGCACATGATTTCCAATGCGCGTTGTTCAGATTCGGTTGGAATTTCTCCTCCGTTGTTGTCGACCATGTTTCGATATTTCTTAATCAGCTCATCGGTAGGAATTTGAGGAATTTCTTCGTTAAAGTTCAGTTCCATACGTGAGAAAAGAGCAGAGTGATCGTCAACATGTCTTTTCTTCAGTGCATCATATCCTTCTTCGGAAATAATATTTGCTGCAGAAACGATGCGTGAAGTGATGGCTTCATGAGGATTTTCACCGCGGAAGGTAGGAAGTTCCATTTTATAATCGGTACCGCATGCTAAAATTAAAATTGCGGAATCAGCATCGGTAACGCTTATAGAAGTACCGTCGGAGGTGAGCTCTCCACCATCGTTTATAACTTTTAATTGTGCTTCTGTATTTAATTTATTACTCCATAATGTACTGCTCATAGTGATGGTATCTCCATCGACAGTAGATGATCCGGTTCCTGTACAGTCAGATAAATCGGTCTTGAAAGTGATTTTACCTGATTGATCGGCAGTTAGTCGTACAACAAGGATATTATCCGGGTGGCTGTTAAAATACTCTCGGGTGTAGTGCACTCCTTCGTAGTCATAATTGACAGTGGAAAGCGCTGTTCGCATGTCCAAATCACGAACATAGTTTTCTACTTTGCTTTCATCGATGGCATCGTTGGAAATATAGAGGTTCGCAAAATCTTGCGGTCCTGCATAACCTGCCAGATTGCCCATCAATTTGTTTAACCACTCCATTGCCTCACCTTTTGTACTAGTGCCCTGAGGTACATAGGAGTCCTCTGAAAAACCAAAAACATATTCGGATTTATCTTCTAATTTTTCTCGAATTGCATTCAAATCATCTTTGATTTTTTGCAAATCTTCTTCAGTTTCGGTTGGATTGCCGTTTCCATAATTATAATCTAAGTTTTCTGTAGGACCTCCAGACCATACTGTTTTTTCATTGATATGGATTTTGTCTTTTTTGACTCCACCATATAATAAACCACCCATATATCCGTTCCCGATGGCAAGCGCCTGTGTTTCCCAAGCATACCAATCGTTTTGATCGGCAGGTTCATCGTACCAGAGTCTCAAAAGGTTGTCGTTTGCGAGTGGTGCAGGTTCTGTGGCAGGTGGTTCTGCCAAGGCTGTTGTAGACAATAGAGAGACACTCATAACAGTGGCCATGGATATGCCTACAAATTTCTTGAATCGTGTTTTCATTCTTTTTCCTCCGTATCTGTATTTTGAATATTGGATTTGCGACAGATATTATTAAAATGAAAGGAAGAAACCTGCATGCTTATATTCCTTTCAAATAAAATGAGTAAAAATAACCATATCTTCTGCGGCAAATCTTTTGTAACTATGGATTATTATACTGCTATGATAAAAAAAGTCAATAAAAATTAGTTATAATTAATGAAAAATAGTGGCATTTTCTTTTTTTTTGTTAAAAATGCACAAAAATAAAAAACACGGAAAATTCGTCATTCTGACGAGATTAAAATAGGATTAGACCTTGACAAAATATAAAAACTGAGTGAATATACCAATAAGAGTGTATTAACGCAGAGTAGGATGGATGAAACATGGACAGAAAAGAGATACTCAGTAAGAAAGAGCGAATTGTGGTGAAAGTTGGAACTACAACGATTACATATGAAGAAACAGGAAATATTAATTTGGATAAACTGGAGAAGTTTGTTCGAATTTTGATAAATCTTCGGAATCAAGGGAAGAAGGTGATTGTTGTCTCTTCCGGTGCAGTCGGAGTAGGAAGAATGGTGCTGGGGCTTGACCATAGGCCGGAAACAGAGGCGGAAAAACAGGCATGCGCTGCGGTTGGACAAGGCAGATTGATGATGATTTATGAAAAGTTATTTAATGAATATAGTCAGTTGACCGCACAGGTATTGCTGACAAAAGAATCCATTACAAATGCCGAGTGCAGAAAAAATGCCCGCCAGACATTTGATGCATTGCTGAAGATGAATGTGGTTCCGATTGTAAATGAGAATGATGCAATTTCAGTGGATGAACTTGCCTATGGAAACTTTGGGGATAATGATACTCTGGCAGCCAATGTGGCAGAACTTGTAGGAGCAGATTTGCTAGTGCTGCTTTCTGATATTGAAGGGATGTATACAGCAGATCCGAAAACGAATCCGAATGCGCGTTTTATCCATACGGTTGTAGAAATTGATGAGTCATTGGAGCGAATGGCAGGCGGTTCAGGCAGTGATTTCGGAACTGGTGGGATGTCAACAAAAGTAAATGCGGCAAAGATAGTTACGGATGCCGGTGCAGATATGATTATCGCAAATGGAGATAATATTTATACAATAAATGATATTATGGCAGGGAAGAAAGTAGGTACTTTATTTTTGTCCAGACAGCATGGGAAGGAACTGGAAAATGAACTTGCACCGGAACGTGCAAAATTCCGGCGTCAGGTAAAACGTCTAAAAAAGGCAGAAGAAAAGGGACATGTAGAAAACGGCGACAAGGTACAGTGGAATAGTGGCGGCGGATATGGAACAAAGGAGACGGCAGCAGCACATTCATATAAGATGGAGGAAAGTCGATATGGAGAATTATATGGAAATACTTGGTAAACGAGCAAAGGATGCATCTCGAAAAAGTGCAAAGCTGGGGACGGATGAAAAAAATAAAGGGCTGTTGGCAGTAGCAGATGCACTTTGCCGGCAGTGTGAATATTTACTTGCTGAAAATGAAAAAGATATAAAACAGGCAGAGGCAAAAGGAGTGAAGAAGTCTTTGGTTGACCGGCTCCGCCTGACAGAACAGAGAATCGAAGATATGGCAGAAGGCTTGAGACAGATTGCCGGCTTGGAAGACCCAATCGGAGAGGTGTTGGAAATGAAAACCCGTCCCAACGGGCTGCGTATTGGAAAAAAGCGTGTTCCGTTGGGTGTGATTGGAATTATATATGAATCCAGACCGAATGTGACGGCAGATGCGTTTGGGCTTTGCTTTAAGACCGGAAATGCAGTGATTCTGCGTGGCGGCAGTGATGCGATTCACTCTAATCTTGCAATTGTGCACACAATAAAAGAAGCGCTTCGGAAGGAAAAATTGCCGGAGGATTTAATCTTATTGGTAGAGGACACCAGCCGCGAGACAGTGCAACAGATGATGAAATTGCATGATTATATCGATGTGTTGATTCCGCGAGGGGGTGCAGGACTGATCTCGACAGTAGTTGAGAATAGTACAGTACCGGTAATTGAAACCGGAACTGGAAATTGCCATATTTTTGTGGACGAGAGCGCCGACATTGAAATGGCAGTGGACATTATTGAAAATGCAAAAACACAGCGTATGGGTGTATGTAATGCCTGTGAGTCTTTGATCGTACATGAAGGAATTGCTAAGAAAGTTGTGCCTGAGATTGTGAAAAGATTGAAATTGCATCAGGTGGAAATTAGAGGAGACAAGAGAGCGCAGGAACTTATGCCTGAGATTGTTCCGGCAACAGAAGAAGATTGGGGAGCGGAGTACCTCGATGCAATCATATCTCTGAAAATTGTAGATTCAATCGAGGATGCAATCCATCATATCAATCAATATAATACCGGACATTCGGAATCTATTATTACCAATGATTATAATCATGCATTAAAGTTTCAGGATGAAGTTGATGCGGCCGCGGTTTATGTAAATGCTTCTACAAGATTTACAGATGGTTTTGAGTTTGGATTCGGAGCGGAGATTGGGATTAGTACGCAGAAACTTCATGCAAGAGGACCGATGGGACTACTCGCTTTGACGACAACAAAGTATGTTATTTTTGGAAATGGACAGATTCGTAAATAAAAGGATACCGTTGGAGCTTTTCGTTTTGGAAACGAGATGCCTGCAACGGTATTTTTTTATAAAAAATAAAAAGAAACACTTGCATAATATGCATTATAGATGTATAATTATGCAAAATATTATTACAGAGTGCGCTCTGGTATTGTGTGAGAAGGGAAGGTTAATCAATCATGATCAAAGTAGGAATTATAGGGGCTACAGGTTATGCCGGAGGTGAATTGGTCAGAATATTGACTGCACATAAAGAAACTGAAATTGTATGGTATGGATCCAGAAGTTATATAGATCAGAAATATGCATCTGTATATCAGAATTTCTTTCAGATTGTAGATGCAAAGTGTATGGATGATAATATGAAGGAATTAGCGGAACAGGTGGATGTGATTTTTACAGCAACTCCACAGGGATATTGTGCATCACTTGTAGATGCAGATATTTTGACAAAGACAAAAATTATTGATCTGAGTGCTGATTTTAGAATAAAAGATGTTTCTGTTTATGAAAAATGGTATGGAATTGAGCATAAAAGGCCTCAGTTTATAAAAGAAGCTGTTTATGGATTATGTGAAGTAAACCGCGAACAGATAAAACAAGCCCGTTTGCTGGCGAATCCGGGATGTTATACAACTTGTTCTATTTTGACGGCATATCCGCTGGCAAAAGAAGGTCTGATTGACATGAATACGTTGATTATTGATGCAAAATCAGGAACGTCAGGAGCGGGAAGAGGTGCAAAAGTTGCAAATCTCTTCTGTGAGGTGAATGAAAATATGAAAGCTTATGGGGTGGCGACGCACAGACATACACCGGAGATTGAGGAACAGCTTGGGTATGCGTCAGGGCAGAAAGTGGTACTGAACTTTACACCACATCTGGTGCCAATGAATAGAGGAATTTTGTCAACAGAATATGCAAAACTGACAAAAGGTGTGACTTATGAAGAAATCAAGTCTGTTTATGATGCATATTATGCGAAAGAAAAATTTATCCGGGTGCTTGAAAAAGATGTTTGTCCGGAGACAAAATGGGTGGAAGGCAGCAATTATGTGGATATCAATTTTAAAATTGATGAGAGAACCGGAAGAATTATTATGATGGGGGCAATCGATAATCTTGTAAAAGGTGCGGCAGGTCAGGCTGTTCAGAATATGAATCTGATGTTTGGTCTGAAAGAATCCGAGGGACTTGACATGATCCCGATGTTTCCATAGAAATAAAAAAGAGCAGGAGTATAACAATGAAGATTCGAACAATGACAATAGAAGATTATGATGGTGTGTATGAGCTGTGGATGACGATTAAAGGGTTTGGAATACGTAGCATAGATGATTCCAGAATCGGGGTGGATCGATTTTTAAAAAGAAATCCAACGACAAGTGTTGTGGCTGAGGAAGATGGAAAAGTTGTGGGAAGTATTTTGTGTGGACATGACGGCAGGCGAGGCTGTTTATATCATGTCTGTGTGCATGAAAAATATCGAAGACATGGTATTGGAAAAGCAATGGTTGTCCGCGCTATGGAACAATTAAAGGAAGAGCAGATCAGTAAAGTTTCTCTGATTGCTTTTACAGAAAATGATATTGGAAATGCATTTTGGAATACAATCGGCTGGACAGAACGGCTGGATTTGAATTATTATGATTTTGTTTTAAATGAAGCAAATATTACAGCTTTTAATGAGCAATGAGCAAAGCGGAGAGAATGTAGAAAGAAGGGAATTTGAATGAAGATAATAGACGGTGGAGTAACATCTGCAAAAGGATTTTATGCAGCGGCTGTAGCAGCAGAAATTAAATATAAAGGACGTACGGATATGGCGTTGATCTATAGTGAAAAACCATGTAAAACAGCGGGAACTTTTACTACAAATGTAGTGAAAGCAGCGCCGGTGAAATGGGATCAGCAGGTAGTAGAGTCGGGCGTGAAATCACAGGCTGTTATTGTGAATTCAGGAATTGCAAATGCGTGTACCGGGCAAGAAGGAATGGAGTATTGCAAAGAAACAGCAGAAAAGGCAGCGGAAGTTCTGGGAGTGGAAAGTGCAGGCGTTTTAGTTGGTTCTACGGGTGTGATTGGAATGCAGTTACCTATGGAGCGCATCAAAAAAGGGGTAGAATTGCTTGCTCAGTCAAAAGAAAAGAGTCGTCAGGCAGGAAATTTGGCTGCGAAGGCAATTATGACTACGGATACTGTAGAAAAAGAAGTAGCTGTACAGTTGGAAATTGGCGGAAAAACAATTACTATAGGAGGAATGGCAAAGGGGTCAGGAATGATTCACCCGAATATGTGCACGATGCTTGCGTATATTACGACAGACGCAGTAATTACCAAAAAAGCGCTTCAGAAAGCTTTGAGAGAAGATGTAGAAGATACATATAATATGATTTCAGTAGATGGAGATACGTCTACAAACGATACGGTATTGTTACTGGCAAATGGAAAGGCAAACAATGAAAAAATTCATATAGGTACACCAGAATATCAATTGTTTGTAGAGGCGCTTCACTATGTGAATGAAACACTGGCAAAAAAAATGGCAGGAGATGGAGAAGGAGCCACTGCACTATTTGAAGTGAGAGTTGTGAATGCAAAAACAAAAAAGCAGGCAAAGACTCTTGCAAAATCCGTAATCTGTTCGAATTTAACGAAGGCTGCCATTGCAGGTCATGATGCAAATTGGGGCAGAATTTTGTGTGCAATGGGGTATTCCGGGGCAACGTTTGATCCGGAAAAAGTGGATCTTTATATTGAAAGCAAGGCAGGAAAGCTGCAGCTGATTCAAAATGGAGTCGCTTTGGATTATAGTGAAACAAAAGCAACAGAGATTCTTTCACAACCAGAAATGACAGCAACGGCAGATGTAAAAGAGGGAACGGAAGATGCAACTGCATGGGGGTGTGATTTGACACATGGATATATAGATATCAATGCAGATTATCGCAGCTAAATCTAAGAGAAGTATTAAGAGAGACAGGAAATAAAGATACATAAATGCAGAACAGGAGGATATTCTTATGAATCAGAATATGCAGCAATATTTAGACAAAGCACAGGTGCTGATTGAGGCACTTCCGTATATTCAACGTTTTAATCGCAAGATTATCGTAGTGAAATATGGCGGAAGCGCGATGGTTGATGAAGAACTGAAGAAACAAGTAATTGAAGATGTGACATTGTTAAAACTGGTCGGTTTTAAACCAATCATTGTGCATGGAGGCGGAAAAGAAATCAGCCGCTGGGTCAATAAAGTTGGGATGGAGCCGAAATTTATCAACGGTCTGCGTGTGACGGATGAAGAGACTATGGAAGTTGCAGAGATGGTGCTTGGAAAAGTAAATAAGAGTCTGGTGCAGCACGTAGAAGAGCTGGGAGTACGCGCAATCGGAATCAGTGGAAAAGATGGCGGTCTGTTAAAAGTAGATAAAAAGTATTCTGATGGCAAGGATATTGGATATGTGGGAGAAGTGAAAGAAGTAAATGCTCAGATTCTTTATGATCTGCTGGAAAAAGATTTTCTTCCGATTGTATGTCCGGTTGGACTAGATGATGAATACCATACTTATAACATCAATGCAGATGATGCAGCTTGTGCAATTGCACATGCAGTGAAGGCAGAAAAATTAGCATTTTTGACGGATATCGAGGGGGTTTATAAGAATCCGAAAGATCCGGGAACTTTGATTTCTGAGTTATATGTGGAAGAGGCGGAAAAATTGATGGAGGATGGAAATATTGGTGGAGGAATGCTCCCTAAATTACAGAATTGTATTGATGCTATTGAAAATGGTGTGTCCAGAGTTCACATTTTGGATGGACGTATTCCACATTGTCTGTTGTTAGAGATTTTTACTAATAAAGGAATTGGAACCGCTATTTTGAAAGGAGAAGAAGGAAGGGATTATCATGGTGAATGAAAATGTTTTGAAAGCAGAAGAAAATCTGCTGCATATTTATAATCGATTTCCACTTACGTTAGATCATGGTGACGGAGTGTATCTATATGATACCGATGGAAAAAAATATTTAGACTTCGCTGCAGGTATTGCTGTGATGGGATTGGGATATCATAATCGTGAGCTTGAAGATGCACTGAAAGAGCAGATTGAAAAACTTTGTCATACATCAAATCTCTATTACCATGAGAATTGCGGGGAAGCGGCAGCTGCACTTAATCGGGCATCCGGTATGGACCGGGTATTTTTTACGAATAGTGGAACAGAGGCGATTGAGGGAGCATTGAAAACTGCACGTAAATATGCGTATCTTAAACAATCCGGTCGGTATGAAATTATAGCTATGGAAAACGCATTTCACGGACGTTCCATGGGGGCGGTTTCAGTAACCGGAACCAAAGCGTATCGAGAGCCGTTTGAACCGATGCTCTCCGGAGTTCATTTTGCAGAATATAATAATCTGGAAAGTGTAAAAGCGCTGGTGAATGATAAGACCTGTGCAATTTTATTGGAACCACTACAGGGGGAAGGGGGAATCTATCCGGCAACACAGGAGTTTATGGAAGGAATCCGCAAGATTTGTGATGAGGAGGACATCTTGATGATCTGTGATGAAATTCAATGTGGAATGGGAAGAACAGGATTCATGTTTGCATGGCAGGAGTACGGAGTGCGACCGGATATTCTGACAATGGCAAAAGCAATCGGAAATGGAATTCCGGTGGGGGCCTTTGCGGTAACAGAAAAGGTAGCAGAGAATTCTATGAAACCAGGAGATCATGGTTCTACATATGGAGGAAATCCATTAGCTTGTATGGCGGTAAAAAAAGTTCTGGAGCTGTATGAAAAAAATCAGATTTTGAAACATGTTCAAGAGGTGGCTCCATATCTGACACAGCGATTAGATGCTTTAAAAGAGAAGTATGATTGTATCAAGGAACGACGCGGCAAAGGATTAATCCAGGGGATTGAACTGACCGGAAATTCGTCCGGTGTTGTGAAGAAAGCATTGGAAGAGGGGCTTATTATCATTACAGCAAAGGGGAATACAATTCGTTTTGTGCCGCCATTGATTATTGATAAAACACATGTGGATGAGATGATCGAGAAGTTGGAGCGGGCATTGGAAGTATAAATTAATGTTATAAAAAACCGGCAGAAGAGCATACTATGATAAAAGACACTAGGAGGTATGTTGAAAATGGCCGGTTTTTTAATTGCATTATTATCTGGGGCGCTGATGAGTGTACAAGGAGTATTTAATACTCAGGTAACGAAAACGACAGGAATGTGGGTTTCCAACGGTTGGGTGCAGTTCAGTGCATTTTTTGTCTGTCTTGCCGCATGGCTGGTGAGCGGGCGAGACAGCATTCTGACGATCGGAAAAGTAGAGCCGCGGTATATGTTGCTTGGAGGGGTGATTGGAGCCGGAATTACATGGACGGTCATTCAAAGTATGTCAGCATTGGGGCCGGCAAAGGCAGCGCTTTTGATTGTAATAGCACAGTTGAGTGTGGCATATCTGATCGAATTATTTGGATTGTTTGGAGTGGAAAAATCCCCTTTTGAATGGAGAAAAATTGGTGGATTGGTGTTGGCGCTAATCGGAATTGCAATATTTCAGTGGGAAAAATGACATAATTGTTACAAAAATTGTTACAAAAAAATAAAATTTCTATTGTAATTTAAATGACAATTCGATACAATATGAATGTCTGACATAAAGGGGTGCAGCAATTGCGCTGTAAATATGAATCGAAGGATTAAAAATTGGAAAAGAGCGGTGACAGGATTTTTGTTGCTTGCTCTTGTATTGTCATGTTGTACGTATTGTGGAAAAAAGGAAGAAACGGTAGAATTGCAGAGTTTGTCGTCTGAAGAAGAACAGGAAGAGAATCTGGGAGAAGAACAGGCGGATTTTGCGGAAACTGATCAAGAACAAGAAGAGGAAGATACAGATATTTATGTGTATGTATGCGGGGCTGTTCATTCTCCGGGAGTCTATGCATTAGAGCGTGGATCGCGCGTGTATGAGGCAGTTGCATTGGCAGGTGGAATCCGGGAGGATGGTGCAGAAGAGTATGTGAATCAGGCAGAGAAGATCAGTGACGGAGAAAAAATTTATATTCCTACAGAAACAGAGGTACAGGAAGGCAGTTTTGCGATAGAAGAAGGTGCGGGGCTTTTTTCAGGAAATGAAAAAGATGCAGAAAATGACGGAAAAGTGAATCTAAATACGGCTTCGGAAGAAGAATTACAAACTTTAAGCGGAATCGGAGAAACGAGGGCAAAAAGTATTATCGAATACCGGGAAACCAATGGGGGCTTTCAGTCGATTGAAGATTTGATGAAGGTGGAAGGAATCAAAGAAGGCGTATTTGAAAAAATAAAAGACAGAATAACAGTAAATGCAGGGAGTTAGGAAAAGATTCGAATGAGCAAGAAAAAGATCTTAGTAGTGGATGATGAAAAATTAATTGTGAAAGGGATTCGGTTCAGTCTGGAACAGGATGGCATGGAAGTGGATTGTGCTTACGATGGAGAAGAGGCATTGGCATTTGCAAAGCAATGTGAATACGATCTGGTTCTTCTGGATGTTATGCTGCCGAAACTGGATGGTTTTCAAGTATGCCAGCAGATTCGGGAATTTTCGGATATGCCGGTGGTGATGCTGACTGCGAAGAGCGAAGATATGGATAAGATTCTGGGTCTGGAGTATGGAGCAGATGATTATATTACAAAACCGTTTAACATTCTGGAAGTAAAGGCTCGTATCAAGGCAATTATGCGAAGAACTGCGAAAAAAGAAGAGGCGCAGCCAAGCAGCGTAATTGTAAAGGGAACGATGAAAATCGACTGTGAGAGCAGAAGAGTTTTTATTGAGGAACGGGAAATCAATCTGACGGCAAAAGAGTTTGATGTTCTGGAACTTCTCGCCATGAATCCAAATAAGGTATATAGCAGAGAGAATCTGTTGAATTTGATCTGGGGAGCAGATTATCCAGGTGATGCAAGAACGGTAGATGTACATATCAGAAGACTGAGGGAAAAGGTTGAGGCAAATCCGAGTGAACCGCGGTATGTGCATACAAAGTGGGGAGTTGGTTATTATTTCCAGGGGTAAGTTATTTGTTAAAATACATGAGAAATTTAAAAGTCTGAGAGTCTATGTGATTCTGGTGATTTTGGCGGCAGGGATTGTGCCCGGAGCCTTTGTGTATGGAAGTATCATCCATACGTATGAGGCGCGGGCAGTGTCTTTGCGTACTGCGGAGATACAGAATCAATGCACAATTCTAAGTGATCAGTTACACAGTTATCAATATCTTGAGGATGGATCATCCGATGTCATCGATGCAAGTTTGAATCAATTGACCAATATTTATAATGGAAGAGTTATGATCATTGATCAGAATTTAAAAGTGATCAAAGATACCTATGCGTTGGACGAGGGAAAAATCAATGTATCGGAAAATGTAATTCGATGTATGCAGGGGAAAAGTACAGATTATTATGATAAGAAGAACCGGTATATCGAGGTGACTTCACCGATCAAGGATCCGGAGACGGGGGACATTCAAGGAGTCATGCTTGCAAGTGTCTCTACAGATACGATTACAGACAGTTTAAATGTGCTTTCTTCCAGAGGCGCTGCAATATATGCTACTTCAATCGTTCTGGTTCTGGCTGCGGCATTTTTGATTGCCGAGCGGATTGTGCGGCCGCTGCATACGATTGCATCTGAAATAGAGGGCGTACGTGAAGGATATGTAGATGAAGTTATGCATGTAGAGCGGTTTAGTGAAACCGGGAAAATATCCAGAGAGTTCAATCAAATGCTGGGAAGGTTCAAACGGTTGGATGAGTCCAGAGAAGAGTTTGTATCAAACGTGTCTCATGAGCTGAAGACCCCGTTGGCATCTATGAAAGTGCTAGCGGATTCATTGCTTACACAGGAAAATGTTCCAATTGAACTGTACCAGGAATTTATGGGTGACATTGCCAAGGAGATTGACAGAGAAAATGATATTATTACAGATCTGTTATCTTTGGTGAAAATGGACAAGACAGGGCAGAATCTGAATCTTCATCAGGTTCAGATCAATGATTTGATGGAATTGATCCTGAAACGCTTAAAACCGATTGCGGAGAAGAAAAATGTAGAATTGGTTCTGGAGAGTTTTCGTCCGGTTACGGCAGAGATTGATGAAGTGAAATTGTCACTTGCAATTTCGAATCTGGTAGAAAATGCGATTAAATATAATCACGAAGGCGGATGGGTACACGTATCCTTAAATGCAGATCACAAATTTTTCTATGTGAAAGTTGCAGATTCCGGAATTGGAATACCGGAAGAAGACCAGGGGCATATTTTTGAACGTTTTTATCGTGTTGACAAATCTCATTCCAGAGAAATTGGCGGAACCGGGCTGGGACTGGCAATTACGAGAAATGCGGTTATTATGCACAGAGGTTCTATCAAAGTGCACAGCGAACATGGTGAGGGAACTACATTTATCGTGAGAATTCCGCTGTTGTATGTCAAGGTGTAAAGGAGGCAGCGCAAAGTGATAAAAATCAAAAAACAGGTAGCAGTACTGCTTTGTTTCGTATGTCTTCTCCTTGTGACTGCCTGTGAAAAACGGACAGATGTGAAACCGGAAGAGGAAGCCATTTATTGTCTGAATCAAACGCAGACCGGATTGGTCCGGGTGGCGTATGAATTTCCGGATGGAGATGCGGAAACGAGGGTTGCAGCAGTTTTGACAGAACTGGCAAAACCGGCAGAAAATATAGAATATACACAAGTTTTGACAGAAGAGGTACAGGTAAATCAGTCCAGTGTCAAAAATGTGATTGCAAATGTAGATTTTAATGAGGCATATTTAGAAATGCCGAGTGTGCGGGAAAAACTGGTGCGGGCAGCGGTGGTTTATTCACTGCTGCAGCTGCCGGAAATCCAGGGAGTATGGCTGACGGTAAATGGAGAAGCACTGAAAAATGAAGATGGAACCACAGTCGGGGTGCTGAATGAGGACGATTTCGTAGAGAATACAGGCCCTTCTGTCAGTTCTTATCAGACAGCCGGACTGACACTGTATTTTGCAAATAAAACAGGCGATAAACTGGTGGAACAGAATGTGAATGTACGTTACAGCAGTAATATTCCGATTGAAAAAATTATCGTAGAAAAGCTGATGCAGGGACCTAAAGGAAATGGATGTTATCCAACGTTGAATCCGGCGGCTACACTTTTGAGTGTTACGATCAAAGACGGCGTATGCTATGTAAATTTTGACAGTGAGTTTCTGAACAGTGCATACGATGTGAAACCGGAAATTGCAGTGTATTCACTTGTGAATTCATTGTTGGAAGGAACGAGTGCAGGAAAAGTGCAGATTGCGGTCAATGGTGTTACAGATGTATTGTACAAAGATGCCGTTGATTTATCGCAGGCGTTTCAGCAGAATCTGGAGTTGGTAGAAGGAGAAAAACAATGATAAAACGGCCGTTGTGTCTGATAGCGGTCATGATTTTAGGAATACAGGTATTGTGGGCAGGAGGGTTTCGGAAAGCAAAAGATCTGAAACCTTCTCCTATAGAAAAAACTGCGTTTTCCGAAGAAACGGTAACTGTAGAAGGAACGGTGTATCGAAGAGAAGAACGACCGGAATATCAGATGTGTTATCTGACAGAGAATCAAATCTGTCTAAAACAGCAAATCATTTATGAGTCAAAAATTCTTGTTTATATCAAACAACATGAAAATCAAACATCAAATCTAATAGAGATTGGAAATAAAGTGCGGCTGACAGGAAAGGTGAAGTTTTTTGAGCCGGCAGCAAATCCTGGCAATTTTGATCAGAAGTTTTACTATCAAAAACAGGGGATTCATGTAGCGGTATGGTGCGAAAGTGCAGAAGTTACGGATGCCGAAACATGGAAAGTCAGGGAAGGGCTGGCAAAGATTCGTACGCGTTGGAAACACATGCTTGTCAGTACGCTGGGAGAATATTATGGAAATTGTATGAACGCCATTTTGCTTGGAGACAAAAGTGAACTGGATGAATCAGTGAAAGAATTGTACCAAAAAAGTGGAATCGGGCATGTTCTGGCAATTTCAGGTGTCTGTTTTTTATGTTGGGTATTTATAATAGGCGAAAGAATGGCTTAAAATGGGCGTTTGTGAGCATTGAGTTTAGAAAAAATACATATTTTAATTGTGCTTTTATGCCTTGTTTTGCACTTGAAAGTGATTTGCAGAATTGATGGGGTAAGAGATAATAAAACTTTTTAACAAAACTAAATACAATTTCGCAAAAGATGTACAATATTTGGCGAAAACATATTATTTTACGAAAGGGACATATATGGAAAAAAAGATTGTGGCAATCCGATATTATAATGTATGGTTTTATTTGCATGTCAATTCAGAACAGGATATGGTAAAAATCTCATATTTGACAGATAGGATTGATGCTGGAGAACAGGTGGGAATGAAAGATATTTATCAATGGTGTCAGGGACATGGAATAAAATATAATACCCAATTTGTGTATAGGAAAGATTTCCCTATAAAAGCTAATATATGGAATTTTTATTCGTATATGCGTAGTAAATCAGGAATAAGAAAAGTGAATGAAAAAGTTAAGAATAACTTTTAGCACATGATAATATGAGGATAAAATCAAGGTGTAAAAAAGAGAAAAGTGCTTGAAACTATTCGCTATCTCGAATATAATAAAAACGTTAAATTGTAATTTTAACTGTCCACGGAGGGCGAGAGATGGATTACTTAACATCAGCAGAAGTAGCAAAAAAATGGAATATATCACAGCGAAGAGTTGCCATATATTGTAAAGAAGGCAGAATTGATGGGGCAGTGTTAAAAGGACGAATGTGGATGATTCCTTCTGAAGCAACAAAGCCGGAAGATCCTAGGCGTATCCATAGAACCGAACATCAAAAAGTATAGGGTAATTATGCTTACAGAAACTCTACAGATGGCTATGAATATTGATACAAAACGATTTATGCTGAGAGCTACATAAAACATAACAAAGGAGCATAATCGCAATGGGAAATAAAAACACGAACTTACAAATGGCAAAAAATGCCAAAGATGATGAGTTCTATACAACTTATGAAACGATTGAAAAGGAAATAGCACATTATGTGCAACATTTTAAAGAAAAAATAGTGTTGTGTAATTGTGATGATCCTTTTGAATCGAATTTTTGTAGATTTTTTTTGAAGAATTTTAATGTTTTGAGACTTAAAAGATTAATTTGTACATCTTTTAGTTCATCGAAGATTTTAGGAACACAAATATCTCTTAAAGATAGTGAAAATGAAGCATTGACGAAGGAAAATGGTTATGTCCTTGACATTACAGAAATTTGTAATGGACAAGACAAATTATCTGATGAGTATGTTACGCAGTTTTTGTTACAATCGAAAGCTATAAAGAAATTAAAAGGAGATGGAGATTTTAGAAGTGAGGAGTGTCTTCGCTATTTATCGGAATGTGATATAGTAGTGACTAATCCACCATTTTCGTTATTTAAGGAGATAGTTGCAGAGATTGTTAAACATAAAAAGCATTTTTTAATAATAGGTAATCAAAATGCTTTAACCTATAAAGAGATATTTCCATTAATTCAGAATAATCAAGTTTGGACAGGATATCAATTTGGAGAAATGAAATTCAGAGTTCCGGATTCTTCAGAACCGCGATCTACTAGATATTGGGTTGATGAGACGGGACAGAAATGGCGAAGTCTTGGTAATGCTATGTGGCTTACAAATCTTGATAATGATAGAAGGCATGAGAGATTAAATTTAACAAAAAGATATAACCCTGAAGAATATCCTAAATATGATGATTACGATGCAATTAATGTAAGAAGAATAACAGATATTCCTTACGATTATCCGGGGATTATGGGAGTGCCAATAACAATAATTAACCGATATAATAGTGAACAGTTTGAAATTGTAGGAGAGGCAAACCACGGGTCTGACAACGAATATGATTTATTTAAACCGACAATTAATGGAAAATTATTATTTAAAAGAATATTGATAAAAAATAGAAAACCGATAAGAGAGGAAAATCCAATGTTTAAAATACTTGACTTGTTTAGCGGTGCGGGCGGAATGTCTTATGGAATGGAAAAAAATAAACATTTTACTACGGAAGTTGCATTGGATTGTAATGAAAAGGCACTTCTAACATTTAAACACAATATGCAAAACACACAAACGGTATGTGGAGATATTACAGATGAAAAAATAAAAAATACAGTCATAGAATTGTGTAAAGAAAAAAAAGTAAATATGATTATTGGTGGACCACCATGTCAAGGATTTTCGCTGAAAGGTAAAAAATTAGGTCTTGAAGATCCTCGTAATTTTCTTTTTAATGAATATCTTCGATTTGTAGAAATACTAAAACCAGAAGTATTCGTAATAGAAAATGTTAAAGCATTATTATCTACATCAGCTGGGTGGTTTAAAGAACAGATAATAAAAAAAGTAGAAAAAATGGGATATTATGTCGAATATGGAGTTTTAACAGCATCAGATTTTGGAGTTCCCCAGTCAAGGCAGAGAGCAATATTTATTTGCTCAAAAAATAAACGTATTCCACTTCCAGAGCCTACATGTAAAACACCAGTTACTGTTAGAGATGCAATATATGATTTAGCTTATTTAAATTCTGGTGAAGGTGATTTTGAACAAGAATATATTACAGAACCAAGTAGTGAGTATCAAAAGCAGATGCGAAGAGGAAGTAAAAAATTGTATAATCATAAGGCATCCAATCATGCTGCGATTGCAATAAAGAAACTTGAAATGATTCCACCGGAATGTGGAAAGGAACACTTACCGTCCGATTTGATTGGAAACCAGCAATTCTCTGGAACGTGGGGAAGACTGAAATGGGATGCGGTATCACCAACAATAGATACCAGATTTGATGCATCGTCAAATGGAACAAATAATCATCCATTTTTGCATCGAGCAATTACACCAAGAGAAGCTGCAAGAATTCAGTCATTCGATGATCAATTTGTATTTATTGGACCTAAGTTATATATTAGGCAGCAAATTGGAAATGCAGTTCCGCCATTGATGGCGAAGGCGATTGCAGATCAAATAGATATTATCTTGAGAAAATAATAATGTGTGAAATTGTTTTGAGAAAGGGGACTAATTATTATGAATATAGAAATGGCTTATATGATTGGAATGATTCTTGGGAATGGTGAAATACAGCAGAATGCAACAGAAACAACAGTAACTATAGATATTCCCTATAAGAACTTGTATACGGATGATTTGAAAGATGTAGCTGTTTATGTAAAGGCAAGTATAGTAGATATTAGAGCTATAGTAGAGCCTTTGATAGGGCATGTCCTTAATATTACGGAATCACCGCATTCTACTAAAATGTCATTTACAAAACCAAACGAAGAATATGTGGTAAGAGAAATGTTACGTCTTATTGGTGGTGGTCGTCATCATTCTACTATGAAGATGAATTCAGAGCTTTTTTCTATTACTATGGATCAAAAGAAAGCCTTACTACGTGGTATTGCAGATGTAACGGGCTATATTAGAAAAAGTAACATTGCATTTGGACAAGATGGAGCTCATAGAGTGTATATAGAGATTCCGGGGAATTGGTATATGGTAATAGACATTGCTAATATGCTTAAAGATGTTGATGTTCCAGTTCAGACGATAGATTTCGGACATCCAAATTTTCGAGATGGAAAGTTGGTAAAATACAATGATGGGAAACCAAATTTTTGGAAGAAAGAGCATCAAGTTAAAATATTTGCAAATGAATTTTTACCTGTAGGATTTAATATCAAACACAAGCAAGATGCTCTTGAAAAATATGCAGAGGAGTTGCTGGAATTTATTGATCCTGTAAAGACTCATAAGTTTTACTGGGAAAAGCGGGTACGTAGAACTAATAAGCCAATTCATCCAGGTGAAAATGATCTATCGTTACCAGAGGAAATTAGGGGAATGCATTTTGATTCATGGACTGATTTAGCGGGGTTTTTAGGCTATGGCGAATAATGTAAAAAAAGAAATTGAATTATATGAGCCTATGCGACTTTGGCTTCAACAATATTTAGAGGATAAATACAAAAATGCTACTATAATTACGGTAGATTCTCATGCAAGGACATTAGATATATTTCTTGAGCAGTATGAGGTAATAGATTATTATCCTCAGACCATAGGACTTGATATACAAATAGATGTTCTTGGAATTGTGAAGAAAAGTGGGAAACCGCACATATTTTTCATAGAAGCAAAAAAGACACAACTTAATTTGCATGATTTAGGACAACTATGGGCCTATTGTAAATTATGTGATCCAATGGAAGCGTTTTTATTATCTTCCGCAGGTCTTGGCAGCTTAAATAAAATACTAAATAATTTACATAGAATAGATTTGCTTGAATTTGGAGATGGAAAGACAATTAAAAAGATGCAAGTTGGCAAATGGGATGTGAGTAAGAGTTCTATAGATTTTCATAGTGTTGTTCCTAAATTATGATACAAAAGTTGATAGCTTTGAACTATAAACAATTAACGAGGTATAAAATG
>ERZ791922.588-NODE-588-length-20665-cov-2.650121_pt1 | contig 20665 bp, 14 predicted proteins | sample MGYA00510134_ERZ791922 | MGnify/ENA primary metagenome ERZ791922 (study PRJEB30046, sample SAMN00792101) | human gut metagenome | study: EMG produced TPA metagenomics assembly of the A metagenome-wide association study of gut microbiota in type 2...
AGTAATATATCAAAATTTGCCGAAACGCCATCAATCCTTAAAGTATTTTTTTATTTCGCTGTTCATCTCTGAAGCGATATTGCTCAATTCAGGATAAATATTTTGCTTAGTTATACCCATAGTTTTAACACTTTTTGCGATTAAAGGTATATATTCTTTATCTATATCGATATAACTTAAAAATGGCTTGAAAGAATCTTTTGCTTTTTTCAAACACTCCTCTTGAAGAAGCTGTAAATCAAACCGTTTATACGCTTTCCCGTCGACATCTTGATCATTATCAACACTAAGGCTAAAAATCGTAAAACATCCTGCCTGTGCTTTAATCCTTTGATTTACATATGGCGTATATATAGCCATGGGATAATTATATTGCCCATAGCCATCTACTCCATCAAGAGCTTTCAATATTGGCAAATATCTAGCAAATCTCTCATCATTTTCTAAGAGTGAAGGTATTACAAAATGATTACCGCCTGTTTTTAAACCTAATATTTTTTCCATTGCCTTATTAAATCTAGCCGGATTTAAGATATAAACCCTTGCATTCTTTTCTGCCTTTTCTTTTTCCGGATTATTAATATATTCTTCAAGAGCAAAATACAAAGCCGAAAAGATCTGCTGGCTCCAATCTAACAGATTTGTTGGAACAGAGTAATGCTGCATTGATACCAACGTACCTATTATAGTACTATTACCTTCAGGGTAAATCTCTGGCACATGAAAGGCTTTTACACGAAAAGCATATGTCAAATCCTCCATCATCTGTTTTATTGGACGAGAATCACTGGTCTCCATGCTACTTTTTAGGCGGTATAGTGATGGCAACAACCTATATTCATCAGAGCTGTGGCCTCTAAACCACAATATTTCATCATACTCATCTCTGATTTCTTTTGAAACTTGTTCAAAAGCTTCTATCAATCCCTCTAATGACTGGACCGGTGGAATTGACTCATAAATTTTTACATACGGTGTAGATTCGTTATTTTCAATAGTAGAAATGCAGAAACCCTTTTTTATACTATCAATTGACACGACATTCTTCATCATTGCTTGAGTCATTTTATTTGGCTTCGTGAAAATTTCTTCCAAAGGCTGTTGATTTTGCATCTTTTCTATTATAGAAAGATTACTATCAAAATCGCTTATATGATACCCCTTAAAATGCTGCGAAACTTTCTTGTGAAATTCTTCGAATGGGACATCAATTTCATCATTATTATCTACTCGTATGGTGCTAAACAGATAACCGAATGCTTTCTTATAAAGGGCTCCATATTGCAGGTATGTATTCCATATTCTTTGCATTATTTCCGTTTGCTCTTCGTTTAAATCGAGAGCTGCGACACGCTGTTTTATATCTTCATCTGTAAGTTCACCTTCTAGGCTCCAGATATAGTCTAAAAGCATACCCACACGGCACTCCTGCATAAAATGTATTTCGCCGTTTGATTCGAAAGAATGCACAAATTCCATCGTTGTCAAAATATACTCTTTCAACTCCATACCTGTAACTTGAATCATATAATAGTCAGCGCAAGCTTCCCTACATGCATCTACATAATCGCTCGCCTGTGGACCTACAAGCTTCAAAACATCTCCCGAAGTATACCAATTTGTAAAATTCCTCTTGAAATTTTTATCTTTTACATCACTAACTATTGCCTCACCAACGCCTTGTAACTTCTTTTCGTCATCTAGATCCTTTACTCTATTTTGCAATTTTGTAGACACTATATCTATTATAATATCTCCTATTATTGCTATATTGCCCCCATCTTTCTGATATGCATTCACCGCTCTATCGTTTAAGCATTTATAGTATTCGCTCCATAAACAGTCTGGGGCAACAACATATCGTTCCATCAAGATATCGTAATTATTTACGACAGAATTCCAAATATCTGCTTTTAAAATTCGACATATAATCCCACTATTTTTTGCCCATTCGTCTACACTAACTCCACGCTTTTTGGACTTTAAAAAGAGGAATAAAGCACGATTAAAAATAATACTTTTAATAATTTCAGTCCAAAAAATACACCCAAAAAGAAAATTTCTTATGTCTCGTCTTTCAGGTGCAATATAATGATACACTTCATGAGCTAATAGTTTTGAATACTTTACAATGTCCGTCAATGCTTCATAAGGCAACTTAAAGTTGACTACTCGCTTATCTAAAACAAAAAACGATTGACAAAACTCTGACTCTGCTTTAGGATTCACATCAAACGTAATAAATGGTATTATTTCTGATTGTTGACTTATACGAGACATTCCATATGCAATTTTCAACAACTGCTTAATTATACCATAATACGCACGAAGTATTTTACTATACCCCTCTGTCTGTTTTAAATGGGAATTCGGAATTTCAAAATACAATTTGCTTGCTTGTGAAATATGTAATATAGTTTGCCGAATACTCTCTATAAACTTCTGTATAAAGTCTATCACATCGCCTTTTTGCATATCAGATTGTTCTTCCAAAATTTCTTGAAGATAATCCATACTTTTTTGGAAAGAATATGCTAAATCCACTGACCAAGGATAACTAAATTCAGAAGCAACGTTTTTTACAAAATCTTGATATAATAACCATAGTGTTTCACCCAAATATGGCATTTCACAAAAAATATCTGCCTTTGTTACTTCTTCAATACTCTGCTTAATTGTTGAGTAACATACTGCCTCTACTTTGGCAGTTGACAGTTGTTTTATATCAGGCTTAGAATATGCAACTGGTTGAATATGTTCTGTTCCCGGCTTTTGCATTAATTCAGTATGTGCTTCCAGAATCGCCCTATAATAGTCTGGAGTTCTAAAATGTATGGGGCCTCCTTCTCTATAAAGATTCTTTTTTATAGAAGCACTTTTGAAAGTAATACTAATATCATATTTTCCTAAAACAATATTTACATCGTCTATTGGATCAACATAGTCACTTAAAGTCTTTTTAAATGCCTCGAGACTAAATCCCCCACGTTTAATTAAGCGAAGATTAAATATTCCTTTTGAGCCTTCAAATATTCTTCCATCTGCCAATGGATTTGTAAGGCCCATAATTGTAAAGACATTTGAAACTAAATATTCACTTTCAAAGCATTTAATTTCTCGTAATGCCTCAACGAGGGCAATAACATCTGTGTACTGATTCACAAGCCAAACAATTACGCAATCAGCTGCACCCAAAGTACCATAGATTTCATATTTTAACTTAGAATCTAAAAAAGCTGCCGACTCACTTTGGCAAAGTTGATTCAAAACATTAGAAATTTCTTCATGTAAAAATTCTCTTGGGTTCTCTTGACTATAAATATACTCATGTATCAGTGGCGATAAATTTACCGTAGACATACCAAAAAAGCGAAAATCATCTCTATCTTCTTTTTCGTTTAGATGTACAGGTTCAAATCTAAACCGACAGCGATCTTCACTATTATTTATATCCCTATATTTCAGCTTGGCTTTGGATTCATCTATCAAATCGTATAACAGAGTATATTGCCTTTCACCAATCCAGTTCTTTTCACTTTCTTCTGCACTTCGAAATTTGTTAAAATCATTTATCCTTCGTACTTCAATCCTATCAAGATTTGACCAAACAACGTTTCTTACCAAAGAGTAATTATCTGTCTCTATTTGGTTTCCCAATGCTTCGTTCTCTTGAATAGCATTAATGTCTGCCGGAGGATATTTGAAATAGTTTACTAAATATCCACCCACTCTTATCTACCTTCCGAATGTTTTTTTTTATCGAAATTTATCCTAATCTCTTTAGAATAGCCCTCAGCTATACGATAGGAATCCATTTCCTGATTAGAATACGGCTTTCTCACATCGTAATAAGAATTTCTAATTACACCTCCATTCTGAGACAGACTCTTCGATTTCAATAATGTCATTTCTTACACCTCCTTCTGCTCAACCCCCATTTTAACTAATTTATTCACTTTGCTTGTCTCACTTGCTTGTCCACCAATTAAATAGGGAAAATACTATATCTACTTTACCATAATTATAAAGAAATAACAACATTTACAGATGTTAAATATTATTGTATAGCACAATCCGTCGTTTAGTAAGAAAAAGATCGCCTTTACATATGAATCTAAACGGAAGTTAAGTTTCATTTATATCGCTAATCAAGCAAGCTACTTCAATGTATGGGCGTAAATTTTCAGTTGATATCGGTAAATATAATTGCATTAAACAGATTTCATCTAGTTTTATGAGTGCTCTCCCTTTCCTTTTTTCTGTTAAATAATTATTCCTTTGACCAAATAAATAGTATATTTGATCTTGATCATGATTAAACCCTGCTATCTTTACTTTAAAATTTTCTAATAACCTCATCCCTATCGCATCTACGTTTTGCACAGTTAACAATAAATATACACCAACGCTCTCTCCCTCAATTAATACATCATTTATTAAACCAATTATAGATTTTCCGAGCTCGTTTGTGTGGTCATAATTATCAATAACAATTACGATAGCCGGAAAGTTAACCTTTTGATTCGTGCTTAAGTTAACATTTTTCTTCTTCGCATGTAATATTTTCTTTCGTTTTTCAATTATATTTTTTATTTTATTTATAAATGCATCAATTCTACTTAAATCAGTATAACTTAGGTAATCTATAACATGATTCAATTTTTCATATTGGAATAAGGCATAATCTCCCATATCAATTATATAAAAATTTAAAGCACTGACGGAATTTTTTATCGCTAAGCCAAGTATAATATTCTGAAGGAACATAGATTTTCCAAATCCATCTGATGCCATATATACAATATGCCCGTTTCTTTCAAAATCTATCGCATATTCTTGTCGCGATTGTTTTCTGAAATCGTCAATCAAACCAATCCTAAGAGTCATGTCTTTCTCTTTTTTATCAGACTTTAGATAATTTTTGTTATATGGCGAAACAATATAGTCAGGTAACGGAGGCAAACACACTTTCTTAGCTCTTACGGACTTCATTTCACTATAGATGCGTTCTATATACGATACAATTGCTTCAAGCTGCGTTATTTTTGGCATTGGGTCTTTATTTTTTTCTTCAAGAGGAGCTCCACTCCAAGCAGCTTGAAATGATTCGTAGAGTTCATTATGTCCAATCTTTAGATATGCCTTTCCCACATGCGTAATAAAAGATGCATCAGAATTTCTTAGTATACTGTAACTCTGATTTTCGTCTTGTACCCCAAAGCAAATTTTTGCATTTGATGATGACCAAATCTGTTCATTTACTATAGCCGCAGGATTCTCAGTAGACAATATCAAGCTCACTCCTCCCCCTCTTCCAACTCGTGCAATTTGAAGCAGCCCCTCTAAAAATTCTGGATATTGCGCCTTTATATCTGAAAATTCTGAGCATAATATAATTAAATATGGTAAAGGTTCATTCACTTTTCCCTCATGAAATTTATCCATATATTTATTAATATTATAGACTCCACATTCACTAAAAATGTTTTGCCGTCGCATTAATTCATATTTTACTGCTTCAATAAATCGCATACAATCATCGTCCAAATTAGTCATTGCTCCTAATAAATGAGGTAAGTCGAACAATGAGTACGCCAATTTTGCAGTATAATCTATCAAAAGGATGCCAACTTCATTTGGATGGTAGTTGACTGCCAAAGAAAGTATATAACTATTTAAAAAGTCAGTTTTGCCACTCCCCGTAGATCCAACAATCAATCCATGCGGTCCATGCATTTTTTCATGCATATCTAGATTTATGTGTTTTCCCTTTTCATCAATTCCAATTGGTACAGTAAGACTCTTACATGCATAATTCTTTTCCCAATTTTCTTTAACCTCCAATGCTTCAGGATTAGTTGCACCATATAATTCAAGGAAAGAAATCTTTTCAGGAATCCCTGCTATTGCTTTTCCTCCCACCTTCCCGGACAGGTAGCTATAGTACTTTTCGAGCACACCCGAATCTGCTTTGGGATCACTCGCAATCAGCCTATCTATACCTAACTTTCTAGAAAGTTCAAACATCATTATCTCGAAGCTATCTATCGGCACTAGACATCCTTCTTTTTCAATAACCAACTTTTTTATTTCATCGGAGGGTTCTTCTTTATTCCAATAGCACCAGTATATCTTATTGAGTTTTAGAGTTTCATCCTTCAAAAATCTCATTAAGCTTTGATCTCCTCCCGCATATCCGATAACAACAGGAGTATAGATTGCAAATATCTGTCTTAATAATACTTTCCATTCTGTTTTTAAATCTTCTAACTCTTCTTTTCTATTTAATGGATGATAATATAAGCCTCTGTGTATTTTTACCACTATAGGCTTTATGATATTTACATTAATAAACTTTGAAAGTGATTCATGCCCCACGATAATTGCCTTCTTGTCCGTATACATAAATATTGCATCCTCTATTAAACTATCAAAGTTCGTAGTAATTGCAATATTATTTTTCCCATTCGCTAAAATTTTAGCTAACACATAATGGCCAAAGCCTGGGACTCCTTTTTCTAATTCATTTTCTAAAAAAGCCTGTCCATATCGATAATCAGGATAAAAGCGTAAGTCATAAATGGAAAAATAATTTTCACTTGAAGCATTCAAATTTTCTACTTTAAGCTTTTTCATAAGCTCTTTTAGCTCATTCTTTTCATATTTATTTTGCAATTCAGAAATCCAAATTTCTGTCATTTGCTTTCCAGTCATAATCCCGGCATCCCGTGATGTACCAGATCCTAAAATAAAACAAAACCTCTGATTGCCATTGAATTGTTCACTGAAGATATACGAAAATGCTTTTAAAGATATTGTATCAATATTATCCGTACTCATTATTTTCAATATCCTTTCATTATGATATTGTGATTTTGATTTAAAACAACATTTGTTCTTCCATTATGTTTCTAGTTATACTTCTATATGTATTAAAAACGTAGGACCGCCCTGCTTATTTTGAAATATTTACAGAATACAAATAAATCAATTTTTATATACTACTTTCCTTTGGATAATAGAATTGTATCTTATTTTAATCAAAATTTCCATAACCCCTCACTATTTATACATTCCAAAATTTTATTCGAATTAAATTGATGCCCTATAAAAGTGGCACCTCTTCAACTCACCTCATTATACTGTAATTAACTTTTTATCTTAAAGAATAGCGAATAGTATTCAAATTAACTAATAGCTACTTTCATACGCCCAAAGGCATCCTCTCATTCCTAATGTCTCCAGACAAACTTAACTCTTTCTAGATATTAATTCAAACTAACACAACAAATTAATTTATAATCAATCCTATAAAAAAGACACTCCAGGGCGAAAAACTTTCCAGAGTTTGTCGCTATTTCCGAAAAAAAACTCATCAGAATTTTTTAAATAAAATGAACGGATTTGAAATCATTCACCTCAACTAAACTTTATACTCACCAAATGGATTTCACCTACTATTATTCGCCTTGATTTTCGGATTCCCTATAGATAAAAATAGTATACTTCAAGAATCAAAAATACGCTCATGTATTTATTGCTGTACTCCATTTTAAATATTTCTATTTGTCCTATATAAATATTACTTTATTTATGATATAATCCAAAAATAAAAAAGACACCCTTATCAGGTGTCAAATTCTATACTTTATAAAGCGGGCGAATAGTATAATTTCAAATCTATTACACGAATAAGGTCACCCATCCATCTATTTTCACCCTATCCATACCGTGTTTATTCGTCCATTTTTCGAGACTCAACAGCACAAAATAGCACGGAAATACGCCGTTTTTCAGACATTAGAATAGTAGGACACGAAATACTCTACGGCGTTGTTCGGGAAGAACTCTTTGAACTCACCGTAGAGCTGCGCCGCTAAAGTCTTATTGTGAGCGATGATCAGCGTCGGTTTATTCAGTTGCTGGATGACGTTTGCCATCGTGAAGGTTTTTCCAGAACCGGTGACGCCGAGAAGGGTCTCGCACTGGTTGCCTTCCTTAAAGCCTTTGACAAGGTCGGCGATCGCCTTGGGCTGGTCGCCGGTAGGTTTATATTCTGATACTAATTCAAAATGATCCATGATTTTACCCTTCTATTTTTTTCTTTAATTCATTCACCTTTCTATTTCTTTCTATATTATCTACTTCCAACATTGCAAGCAATAACATTTGATAAGTTTCGTCATACCATTTTTCCAGTTCCTCATCTGCTAGATTTGCGACATATTCTGATGCATTTTTTCCCTCTTTATTGTTATGGCGAATATTCATTTTATTTAATAGAAATCCTGTATTGCTTTCTAAAGTTGAGTTTGTATTTTTCAATTGATTCCTCAAAGGTTCAAATTTATCCGCTAATGATAACAAAATCTTGCGTTTTTCTTCTAATTCACCTTTAAGCCGAAAATGGTTATATTCAATAACTTTATTAGAAAGTTCTATAGGAACAATTTCTGATACTGCTGTAACTGCCGGATTCTTTTCAACTATCAACACCCTCTCTTCTTCATCTAAAACTTTAATTTCATACCCAAAATCTTCTACAAGTCCAATCACATTCTCCTGTAAATACTGATATTCAGCATCACAATCTTCTACTATATACATGTATTTATCATTGCATAACCATATTAAATTTGAAATATATTCTAAATAATTTAATACAACATTTATATCTTCAATATTCTTTTTTACTTCACCAAATGTAATGCATAAACGTTTTCTTATTTCTCTACAACTAGTACACCTCCCCCTATATTTCCAATCTCGAATACAGTACTCATCAATAATCTCTTCCAACGTCCATCCATCTATAGAATGCTTTGACAATAATGTTTCTATCCTGTCAAGTTGATAAGCAATATCTTCTTTTTCTGCTAGGATTTCAAAAATATTTTTTCTTCCCATTTGTATATATCTCCTATTCTTTATGAATGTGAAGTTGACTATCTTCATACCTATTCAATAAAACTATTATCTAATGTTTGTCCTCATCTTTCGCTTCTAACAATATACGGTCAAAATCACTCTGATATAGCCTGTCTTGTTTTACACGGTATTTTTCAAATTCACTTAACGCATGTTCTTCCGCTATTTGAGCTGATATACTTCCTGCATGTGTTAAAATTTCTTTCTTCGATAATCTTAAAATCCCCTCAAATTGTTCTGCCCAATCTTCCATCGTCATAGGAATATGTTCTTCTGCACGCATTTCCGCCAAATCTAAATAAGCATTAACAATTCGAGCCATAGCCGAAAGTTCCTGTTCGGTCAAGTAGTTTTTTGCCACTGTAACATCAAATCTTTGTATTTTGCCATTAGGAGCATCCTTCCATGTCTGTAATCCCATGTGCTCTTTTTCACTATCCGCTCTATGATAAATCACCTCTGCAGCTGTTTCCCCATGAATCGCCCAGTGTAATTGGTTTTGTACCTTTGCAAAAAACAGTCTTGTTGTTTGTGCCTTGGGATCATAATCTATACTTGTCGCATAAATGTCCGTAATCTTCTGATAAAATCTTCTCTCAGATAATCGAATCTCACGGATTCTCTGCAACTGTTCTTCAAAATAGTCCTTTGTCAGCACAGTTCCAAAGTTTTTTAGTCGTTCATCATCCATAGTATAGCCTTTTATTGTGAACTCTTCTATAATCCCATTCGCCCATTTTCGAAACTGGACTGCTCTCGGAGAGTCAACCTTATTTCCCACAGCAATAATCGCTTTTAAATTATAATGATTTGTGTTATAGCTTTTCCCATCTGAAGCAGTTATTCGAAATTTTCGAATAACTGAATTCTCGTCTAATTCTCCATCAGCAAATATCTTCTTCAAGTGATAATTAATCGTATGAGTTTCCACATTGTAAAGAAGCCCCATCATTTTCTGGGTCAGCCATACATTTTCATTAAAATATATAGCATTAACATCGCTTTCTCCTGTAGCAGTAATAAATGTCAAATACTCTGCTGCCGAAGAACGCACAATAGATATTTCTTTTTTCTTTTTCATATTCTTCACCTTTAAATTCAATAGCTTTTTTCCATTACGAATTTTTCCTGCAAAAAGTCACAAAATCATTTTGTCCGCTTGGTATTATCCAGTCCGTTTAGTATCGTTCTGTCCACAAAATCTGGACTAAACAGCACGAAAAAGCACTAAATATACTTCATTTTCCGCCTCCGGCACACTGGGAGACAAAGTATTCAACCGCATTGTTCGGGAAGAACTCTTTGAACTCACCATAGAGCTGTGCCGCTAAAGTCTTATTGTGAGCGATGATCAGCGTCGGTTTATTCAGTTGCCGGATGACATTTGCCATCGTGAAGGTTTTTCCTGAACCGGTGACGCCCAGAAGGGTCTGGCACTGGTTGCCTTCCTTGAAACCTTTGACAAGGTCGGCGATCGCCTTGGGCTGATCGCCGGTGGGTTTGTATTCTGATACTAATTCAAAATGATCCATAGTAAATTGCTTTATGAATCTAGTATTTTCATTCTCTTCCGCTATTATAGCAAAGTATAAAAAGAAAGTACAGAACAAACATTCGAATTTATTCTGTACTTTAAATCAAACAAACAGTCATATCTGTAATAAAAATTGATTATTTTCCTCTGTATCTTCCTTACAATTTACAGACACGGAGCCTCCCGGCTCTGTTTCCGCCTCTCATAATAGCTGATAATCTCCTGCTCAAGCTTCACATCATGCTCATCCATGTACTTCAGCACATCTCTGTATTCCTCTGCTTCCATCAATTCCTTCATCCTGCTCCGGTCATTCTCTGTCAGCTTTTTCCGGCAGGAGCTGAACCTGGGATCCTCCAGCTCCCGTATTCCCATACAGTGCATATTGAAATATGTTCCAACTGCACGGCACAGATGTCTGTGTATCAGAAACCCGCCCACATCAATATCACCGAAATGAAAGCATTCAAGTTTCGGGTTATCCTGCAGTACTTTTTCCAGAAAGAGGATCTGATACCGGGCTGCAAAGCCGCCCAGATACACGAGGGCAGTCCCTTCTGCCTGCATCCGCTGGTAAGAGGTCTTATTTTCCACTGTCATCAGCCGCGGGGCACTGACTCTGATTTTTAAAAGATCTTGTATATCGCCAGACAAAATCGCAATGCCTCCTCTCAGCCCATCGGTGCGGATTAAATGATCCTTCCACTCCAGTGTCCAATTTCCTTTGATAAATATCTCCTGTTCCGTGGGAACTATGTAAAACCGAGCCAGCACAGCGTCATTTCTCTCATCTTCCTCACGCGGCATCCCCAGCGCCTGCCGTGCAATACTGCATATCTCGTCATAATTATGTTCTTCAAACCATTTGGAATCTCCGTATACAAGCATGGAGGCTTCTTTCACATAAATTTCCTCACTGTTTTCTTCCATAAATCTGAGCATTTTCAAATTTGCTTCGATCCGTTCGGGGTCAGGACAGTATCCCGGTCTTCCGAGCATAAGGCGGACACCGCGGCTGTATGAGGCAGCCAGGCTGCCAGCCCCGATGCCGCTGTTTTCATCGCTGCGTCCGCTATTTTCCCCGTCACATCCGCTGGTCCCGCTGCTATCTCCTCCCAACCCGTACTTTTCCAGCAGGGCTTCTGTCTGCTGCCTTAGCCTGTCCTGCGGAATATCCCCGTATGTCTCTTCCAGATAGCGGTAGATTTCCTCAGCTTTTTCTTCACAAAGGCTGATTTTTTCGATATCCGTACTGAATTTCAGATAATCTGCCGTCACCATCCCCATATCCAGCAGCTTGTCCACAGCTTCATGGATTTCCTGCTTGACTGAAATATCAGCATTATTGTCCGCATAATGACGGTATAGTGCCGAAGGCTTAAGGATGACCCTTCTCCGCGACTTCATGCCTTCGCGCCTGGGCGCGCGGTTCTGATATTTCTTCATAAGCTGGTCCAGGATCTCTTTGACGTAGTCTTTACTGTTCATGGAACTTTACCTTTCCTATCTGCATATTGTCATTGCTGATTTTCAGCACCGGTATGATCACGCCGCACTCATTTCCTATGGATTCCAGCTTATTTGGCGGAGCGCAGAAGATCACCTGGAAGTCCTGATTTTTAAAGAAATCCAGCATGAGCTTTATATTGTGGTCACTCATCTTTTCGAAAGGCTCGTCAATAAAGATAAGCCTTACCGAATTGACCCTGACATTATAGAGCATGGACAATGCCGCTGAAAGGATAAGAGTGTACGGGATCTGGGTCCCGGCGCCAGAATTATATCCGACCTGCTTGGACAATTTCCCGTCTTTTACCTCATCATTATTGATGATAATCTCATAGCTCATATAATTACGGTAATCCGCAAACTTCTTCATCTCGGTCATATCATTTTTATCAATAATCTTATTAATAATATCTTTGATTTCCTTCTCCCTGGACTCCACTTCATCGTTGTCATAGCCTGAGACAGCTGACAATGTGATCTGTCCGTCTCCCATGTCATTGCTCTCCTGAAGATACTCTGCATACCGCAGGATCTTTGCATAATCAGAACTGTCGCCGAGCATCTTTACATCGAACTGATACTTTGTGGAGAAACGGAGTTTGCGCAGTTCTTTGTTAATATCCGCAATATCACTTCTGGCGCTCTTTGCCGCTTCATAAATATTAAGCACAAACTCCCTCTTAAAGATCCGTTCGTATTTCAGCGTCTGCTCTTTCAGTTTCTGCTGGATACCCTGGAGATCGTCGATCCAGATCCTGCCCCTCCGCTTCTGATAGACACTCTCGTATTCCAGTCCGATGGGCAGTCTGTCCGCATCCTGTTTCCGATTATTATAAGCCTGCTGGAAGCCGAGGATCTCTGCTGCCAGCTCTCGCACCCTGCGCGCGGCCCTCTCTTTTGTCGATGGCTGCATCAGGCCTCCTTCCCGGTTAGTCCCTGCCAGAAAACCGTCATACTCTTTGACAGCAGTTTCTACCGCGGCTCTGGATCGGATACGTTCTTCTTCAAGCTGTTTTTTCCCTTCTTCCTCTTTCTCCCTGCACTCGCGGATTTCTTTTTCCTTTGCCCCTGTTTCCGTTTCCATCACCAGTTTTTCTCTCTGATGGCGTTCTCTTTCCTTTTTCTTATCTTCCAGCTGCTTTCCGAGGATGTTTACCCTCTCAGATAAAGCCATGAACTCGGCGTTGTCCCTCTGCGCCTCGAGAAGATCCTGATACCGGATTCTCTCTTCCTGTAACTCTGACGCTGCCCTTGCCGCCTCCCGGTGGGCGTTAAGATTATATTCCCGAAACGTATTAAGCCCCTCCTGAAGGAAATCCGCATATTCCTTCTGCCGGTTCTGAAACTTCAGAAGTTCCTTCTCTTTTGTCTCGAGTTCCTGAAGCCTCATCTCGGCTTTTCTCCTGTTCAGCTCGATCGCCTCGCTCCCGAGACAGTAGCTTCTGAGTTTTTTCGTATTAATATAGGTAACTGCCATATTGCGGCTAAGTTTTCCTTCTTTTGACATAGCGTTGTCATAGTTCGGCACATCACTTTTGTCAACTGCATGGATCCCGCCCAGCCAGAACATAAAATATCTTGCAGCCGTTTCATTCCTGATCTGCAGGAAATGATAGACAGAATCTTCCCTGCACTTGATCTCCTTTTCCATCAGCCGTTTCGTGTTCACCAATTCCACATAGCGGTGAGCTGACCGGTCCATGACCTCATTTGCAATGTCAAAAAGCGCTGGCTCCACGATCACCGCATATCTGTGGATACCAAGAAATGCCTCCACAGCATCCCGCCATTCCTCATCCTCTAATCCGGCCACATATTCACACGCCATATGTGCCTCTTCCCGGATACCTCTTTTTGAAAATTCCCGATTGATTTCACGGATAAGTTCAGTCTGTTCTTTCGCATAGGAGAAGTCTGCTTTATTTTTCTCGCATGTCTCTATGATATTAATCTGCTCTGTGCAGTCTCTCTGCACCCGGTTCAATTCTGCGTCTGCAGCTCCTTTTTCCGCCAGGATCTTGTCCCTGCAGCCCTGGATCGCATGTTTCAGGTTGTCGATATACGCCTTTTTCTCTGCTGACTCCACTGTTTCTGCTGTCAGTTTCTCAGACATGCCATTGTCCGGAAGATCTTCTCCTGCTTCTCCCATTCTCCGAAGGATATGACGGACCTTGCCCTGGAAGGCTTCCAGATCTTCCTTTTCTTTTTTCAGAAGCTCAAGCTGCTGCTCATAATTTCTGACAAGCTGCTCGGATGCGAGGATTGCCTTTGATACGTCCATTTCCCTGAGCGCACTTTTCGCCTCGGTATAATACTTTTCAATTTCTTCGATCTCCCCGCTCTCCTCGCGCAGCCGCTTCTCGATGGAAGCGCACGCGGCCTGATTCCTGACAACTGTTTCTTCAGCCTCCTCTCTCTTCGTCCGGTGAGTGACCACATTTCTGTATTTGAGCTTAATATCATCGATCTGGAGACGGAGCGCCCTTCTGTCGTGTTCGTCAAAATCCTTTAAGATCGCGTCCAGGTCCCGGAGCTCCTGATCGATCTGTTCCAGCGTCTGATTGACCTTTTCAATATTCTGCTTTGCATCCTTGAGCTTATCAAAATTCACATTGTGCTCTTCCAGGACAGATTCCTTGATAAATTCCTGAATTTTTGCAGCGGGATTGTATGCCATGATATTTCTCAGCTTTCTCTGGTACTTGGGCACATCCTGCCAGGCAAGCTTCAGACCGGTCATCTGCATAAACAGTGTAATCCCGTCTTTTTTATTTTTCAGCTGTACTCCATACCTTTTCTGGAATCCTGACGCATCATATGGTTTGAGCATTGAATTTTCTTCATACACATAATCGATATCCTTCAGAGTCTTACCGTCAAAAGCATACCAGTAATTTCCTCTGATATCCGTGACGGCAGTCTCAATGATCACACCCAGTACGAAGGGGTTTTCATTGATCTGATCGTAATATTCCAGAGCGATATGAGTATAAACTGCAGGTATCTTTTCTGCCGGCCTGGCATAGATCCCGGAGCTGGCATCCACCAGACATCGTGTGTACGACACAAGATTTCTCTTGCCCACGCCCGTATTGTATCCGCTTGTAGCCTTATTAAACTGTGTATCTCCTGTATATGCGTATTTCACTGCATCCAGTATCGTAGATTTGCCGCACTCATTTTCTCCCGAGATCAGAGTCAGGTTCTCTGATACCGGGATCGTGGTGTTTGTAAAGCCGTACCAGTTGACCAGCCGTATATTTCGCAAAACTGTCTTACTCATCTGCCTCTTCCCCCTCTGGTTCCTCTTCGGGCAGTGCGTCTGCCTCTGTTTCATCCTCCGGTCTTTCCCCTTCCATCGGATTGCTCTCTTCGCCGGACAGATCCGGAACATAATCTGCCACAACCTGCTTAAGCTGCCCGATGTCCATGCAAAACTGAAGGGAAGGGTACAGCCTGATGACGCCGTCTTCTTTTGTGATGTCATCGTCATTATAATCGATCAGGCTGAACCTTTTGAAGACACGGTATGCACTCTTGATCTCCGCCGGAGAGAGCGCGATCTGATAAAGCCCGCATTTATCCATAATATCCCCCACTGTTACGAAAACCGGCTCCGCATATCCCATTCGTTCCAGGAACAGCATCCAGACCACAATAAGAAGCCGTATCTCTTTTTGATTGAACCGGTAAAGGCTGATCCTTTTCAGCCCCACAGTGTCCACGTCTTCGTCCGCCTGCTGGAGCATTGCGACCTTCATACGGTCCTCTACCACAGCCTTATACCCGATCGCGCCGAGATAAACATTGATATCATACTGATTGGTCTCGGCAGATATAAATTCGTACAGTCTCTCATCCTTATCTGCCACGATAAATGTAGAATCCAGCAGCTTGCGTATACAGCGTTTAAATAAGTACGCGTCCTCGTCTTTCATTTTATTCATAAAGCTAAAGTCACTCATCCTGTTTTTCCTCTTCTCTACCTTTTATTTCCTGGAAATAACAACATTGCTCATATCTGCGATCTCTTTTGCCACCTCTTCGTCAGTGATCTGTATCTGATATGGGAACTCTCCGTTTCCTGCATACAGCATAGCAGCCGTGTACATAAGCGCTTCCCCTTTTGTACGCACCTGTTTTTCTTTAATGCTGATCTTCTCCCGGCCATCCATCTGGATATCCATAAAACCGCTGACCTTTTCCACGGAATACCGGTTAGGCGCTTTTCGGAACAGTTCTTCTGTCTGGGCGAGCTTCTCCTCCTCTGACAGCTCCTCATTGGACAGTCCGATATTCTCGCCCTCATTTTTCAGTCTCTTTTTCTTCTCAAATGATCTGTATCCGACATATTTCTGGTTAATGATCCTTGTACATTCACAGAGCCGTTCCATTGCCTCATCCTGCTCCGCTTCACCGAGACCTGACACAGCATTCAGAAAATCATTCAGCACCGCCTCCAGCCGGATCCCATTGCCTGCCATCAGCATGATGCGGGTATTTGCCAGATTATAATAATTATTGATGCGGGTATCGATCAATTCCATATTTTCTTCATATTCTACACTCAGAAAATACTGCAGTTCCGCAAAATAATGCTCGATCTTTTCTTCCGCTTCTTCCGGGGACATCTGGAACCTTCCCGAACATTCCGCGATCATGCGCTCGAAAATTTCTCCCTGTCTGAGCACACGCAGTCTGTTCCTGATAAAAGAAATCTGCGCGGGGATCAGCCCGTTATTTTTGATAAAAAAATACTCGTGAAAAAAACGATCCAGCATTTCGTCTTTCATAATATACTGGCCAAAGCTGTTAATATCCTGGAAAACGACCACTGCCTTCATAATATTGGAAATACTGTCTTTTAAGTCTGTCAGTTCATTTTTCAGCTCTGTCTCATTATCCAGCAGCGGAACAAGGATATTCGTATATGGTCTTTCTTTTCGGAGTGAGTCCTCGTCAAACGCTGATTTCATGATCTCATACATGGAAAAGATGCGGTTTGACATCATTCCTTCACCTTTTCTCTCTGATATCTTCCGCAGAAAATCCATGATCCTCCGGCAGTCTGTTGATATATTGACAACATATTCCCCGCTGCGTCCGATCTCCCGGGGCATCAGCCACCCACACTCGCGGAACAGGGACAATATCTCCGGCGGGCGCAGTTCACCCCCGGCGTCATCCGTATCTTCTTTTGCGTCCTGTATACCTGCGTTTCTCAAATAAAGGGTAAGACTGTCCTTTGCATCAGACTCATAGAGAACCGGCAGTTCTTTTGCCTTATCAATGAGGATCTGGATACAATCATAATATATCCTCCGATACTTCAGATTCAACGGTCTGAAAAAGGCCTCGTTATGTATATAATCGAAAAAATTCATCCTTACCTCTCCGCTCTGTTTTTACATACCGCTATTTTACCATGACTTTCCTGTAAAAGAAATCCTGTTTCCACTCTTTCTATCCGAAGCAGCCACAACATAAAAATCCCCGGCAGTATTACTGTTTCAGCAGCCTGTCCGGGGACTTCGTTCATATATTATCACTTTTCTTAATTATCAAATTTCCCGATCTCTTCCGGATAATCTACCCCTTCCGGGAGCGGATCCCACTCGTTTAGCCCAAGGCTTTGTTTAAACTTCGCCTGTTCGATCGTCAAATGAGGGAGATCCTCTTTCAGATATTCCATCAGCTCGTCGATTCCCTCTCTGGTAACGTTATTTACCATAAAAATGCGCTCGCATCCTGCATTGACCAGCCACTGCCTCACCATAGGTATATTTGCATAAGGCGAATCCACCTTTGTGATAATGCCGATGAGCGGGCGCTGGATAAAGCACCGGCTGTTCTCCCCGAACAGGTTGAACGGTTCGTCTGCCGCCTGAACGATCGCCACCACGTCCGCCTCAAAAGAAAAGCAGGCGAGACCAACGCTGAACCGTTTGGATTCGGCATACTCGCCCGGCGAATCAATGGTATCGTCCGCTGTATTTGTATACTGGGTCTTTATGTAATGGAGCTCCTCGCCCTTAAGCGCCTGTGTCAGGGACGTCTTCCCGGCTTCGCTCCTCCCCATTAGAAATATTTTTTTCATTTCATCACCTAACCTGCATTTTCTCAGCTTTTATGGATCTTACATGTGGGGAATCCCAATGTCTCTCCGAAAAAGCGGACGACCTCTTCCACAGCGGTCTGTACTTCGGCAAGTCCTCCCGTAATGATCAGGGACCCGCAGAAACGGTCCATGAACCCGATCTGTACATGCGCGCTTTTCACCGCCACATCTGCCGCGACTACCACAGCCTCCCACGGAGTAAAACGGATCATGCCGATGGATTCCCCTGTGTGGTCTTCCCCTTCATGGACGCCGATGTGCAGGGCAAGATTCTGATAGATCCGGGTATCGGATGGCGTTATTATATGTGCAAGGCAGACTTCCTTCCCGGGCACTCTCACCCGGGTCATGCGGAGTTTTTTCCCTTTCAGGTGTTCATAGTCATCGTGGAACAGCTTTTCCAGCAGTTCCTCTTTCGTCATTCGAGCCATAGCCGCACTTCCTATCTCTTTGTAATCTTGCACACTACATATCCCAGAGTATCACGGAAATAGTCTACGATCTCTGTGAGAGCTGACGTCACGTCTGAGATCTCTCCGGTAATGATCAGCGTTCCTGTAAAACGGTCGGCAAATCCAAGATATACATTTCCGCTCTTGACTGCGATATCGGACGCGATCACTGCTGATTCCGGAGGGGTCATATTCATAATGCCGATTGCTGATGAACCATAATCAAGCTGGGGATTCAGCCCGAGCTTCTGGTATATGATCGGAGCCGGACCGCCCATCACATGCGCAAAGGTGATCTCCTTTCCCGCCACGGTCTCCTGTACGATTCTAATCTGTTCTCCATGATCATTTGCCATTATCGGTTCCTCACTTTCAGAAATATATTTGCATAATTTCCCTTTTTAATTTACATCCCCTAAAAATCATACTATCAGTAATTTTCCATGTCAAGCTGTAATTTCATTCCCTTTATCCGGCCGGATATGTATTCGGATCCGTATCTCCACTTCGTTTCTTCTTCCTGACGAAAATCTTTTTCCACCGATGTGTTATCATAGGGATCTGGAACGCCAGCATAGCGATCCACCCGAAAAAATTCGCCCAGGCAAGCCGGTCAAAACCGCCGTGCATGATATGGATCATGATCCATGCGGAAAAAAACCTTGCCGACATATTCAGTATTGTACTGATCAGTGTCACTTTCAGATCTCCCAGCCCGCGGAAAAAGCCCTGGATGATATTTGTCGCCGCGGGCATTACATACATAAACGCGATCAATTTCAGGTAGGATATCCCCAGGGTCACGACCTCTTCTGAATCATTTCCCACAAACAGCTCCATGATCTGCCGGGAAAATCCGAACACAATCACCAGCACTGCAGCCGTGTATATCGTCTCCAGCAGGATGGTACAGTAAAAGCCCTGTTTCATCCTGCGGTTCTTCCCGGCGCCCCGGTTCTGTGCCATAAACGTAGTGGAAGCATGGGCAATATTCTGCTGGGGTGTCATGGCGAAATCATCTACCCGGTTGATCGCGGTAAACGCCGCGATAAAAGCCACGCCCTGCACATTCACGATAGTCTGTACACAGATCTTGCCGAGCTGGACGCACATCTGCTGGAGCGCGCTCGTGATGCCATATGAAAATGTACGCCCCAGCACCGCCCTGTCGAATACTTTCCACTTTTCCCCAAGGCAGAGCAAGGGCACCTTCTTCTTGATATAACCAAGGCAGAACAGACAGCAGAGCGCCTCGCTGAGCACAGTCGCCAGCGCACTTCCGGGCACGCCCCACCTAAGGACCAGGACAAAAAACAGGTCCAGAACCACATTTAGGACTGCGCTGATAATAAGAAAAATCAGAGGCGCCCTGCTGTCCCCCAGGGCTCTGAGCGTATTGGAAAAGAAATTATATATAAAGGTAAAGGTCAGCCCGCTGAAAATAATTCTCAGATACACAGCCGCAGTCCCTATAATATCCTGCGGCACCTGAAGAAGGACAAGAAGCGGATGGGCAAAAATCAGCAGCAGGACCGTAACTGCCGCAGAAAAAGCCAGCCCGCCGATCATTGCCGTACTGATCTGGCACTCCAGCTGCGCGTATTTCTTTGCCCCGTACTGTGTGCTCATCAGAATACCCGCGCCCATGCACATACCGCTGATAAACAAGATCACCATATTCATGATCGGTCCTGCAGTCCCCACTGCCGCCAGCGCGTCATCCCCTACAAATTTTCCTACGATCACAGAATCCGCCGCATTATAAGTCAGCTGGAACAGATTACCCAATATAAGCGGAATCGTAAAGCCCGTAAGCTGAGGGATGATCTTCCCCTCTGTCATATCCGTCGTCATTTTCCCCTGTCCTCTCAAAAAATACAGCATCCGTAAACACTGCTGTAACCCATTATAGCACTATTCTCAAAAAATGTCAGAAATCTAAATCTGGATTTGTCGTGGAACCTGGGAGTGAGTAAAGCGGACGAAAACACCGAAGTAATATATCGAAGACGTATTCAGAGCGTGTGTGCGGGTGGTTGAGGCGACTTCGGAACGAGGCTTGGAAAAAATAGAAATCAGGGGACATGCGTTGGGATTGGAAGAGGGATTGTCTGAGGCGAAGCT
>ERZ791922.593-NODE-593-length-20603-cov-11.361641_pt1 | contig 20603 bp, 15 predicted proteins | sample MGYA00510134_ERZ791922 | MGnify/ENA primary metagenome ERZ791922 (study PRJEB30046, sample SAMN00792101) | human gut metagenome | study: EMG produced TPA metagenomics assembly of the A metagenome-wide association study of gut microbiota in type 2...
GATAGGGAGCTGCCGGTTAGGAAAATTCCGCATCTGATGGATGCGGAATTTTTTTATGTCAGTGCCTGGTTTTTTTTCATTCAAAACCAATTTGCCAAAATTGATTTCCACCGGCCGTTGACAGCAGGGGGCTGTTGCGAAAGCAACAACCCCTTTTTCAGCATATCTTATTCCCATTCGCCGTCATCTTGAACCGGAGGCCCAGGACTTCGGCTGCCCGTTTGCACATGAGCATCCGGTCCAGGAAAATCTCGAAATAATCGATCATGGAGCAGATGTTTTCATCCAGCTCGATTTCCAGGGTGATCACTTTTTTGTGGGTATCCACATGGAGCTGGTTGGTCAGGGCTGCGTAGTTGACCGTATCGTGTTTGTCGAAGGTCTCCGGTACGGTGTTCCGCACCCGGTTCCGGCGTACATCGGTTTTGTCCGCCAGGATGATGGCTGCTGAAATGGGATCCACCGCGGTTCCGCTGGCTTCATCATGCTGTCCGATGGCGGTGATGATGGTGGCAATGTCTTCCGGGGGAGCTCCCCATTCCCTGAGGAGCTGGAAGGCCATGAGAGCCCCTGTATGGGCATGGTCGATCCGGTTGATGCTGTTGCCGATATCGTGCATGTACCCGGCAATTTTGGCCAGCTCGATGGTATGTTCATCATAGCCCAGTTTCTTTAGGATCCGTCCTGCTGTGACGGCCACCTTGGCAGTGTGCTTCCGGGAATGGTCCGTGTAGCCCAAAGCTCCCAGGACTTTGTTCCCCTGTTCCAGATAGATATTGACTTCTTTGGCATGGGATATGGTTTCGTAAGTGAGTTTTTTCATACAGAGGGCAGAGGTCTCTGCCCGGTTCATCTCCTTTGTCAAAGTCTCCGGATGGCTTCCAGGGCCAGGGGAGACCGTTCACATTCTGTAGGCAGCATGGCGACCTGACAGCACAGGGGACTGCCCTTCATCTTTTCGGAGGCATAGCTGAGCCCATTGGTCCGTTCATCCAGGAAAGGCTTGTCGATCTGGTTGGGGTCTCCCAGCAGGATGATCTTGGTGCCCTTGCCGGCCCGGGTAATGATGCCTTTGGCCTGATTGGGGGTCATGTTCTGGGCTTCATCGATGATCAGGTAGATCTTTTCCAGGGAACGGCCCCGGATGAAGTTCAGGGCTTCCATCTGGATCAGGTTCCGGTCAAAGATTTCCATGAGCCGGCTTTCCAGTTCCAGTTCGTCGTCATACCGGGAGTCTTCATCTTCGTCCAGCAGCTGTTCCAGATTGTCCATGATGGGCCGCATGAGCGGTGAAATCTTTTCCTGTTCATCCCCAGGCAGGAAGCCGATGTCCGAATCGAACTGGGCGTTGGGCCGGCAGATCAAGATCCGGCGGTATTCTTCCGATGGATGGTTCAGGAGTTTCTCCAGCCCTACCGCCAGGGCATAGAAGGTCTTGGCGGTTCCAGCCTGGCCTTTGACGATGACCAGGGGGGCTTCAGCAGCCGGTTTCATCAAGGCTTCCTGCATGAAGTACTGGCCGGCATTCCGGGGTTTGACTCCGTAAGGGGTTTCTTTGGCATATTCCAGCGGGATCACCCGGTCTCCCCAGACCCGGCCCAGGTGGGTCTTCTGGAGAGAAGCATCCGCTTTCAGCAGGACGAATTCGTTCTGGACCAGGGAAACGGGATGGGCTTCTCCCATTTCGTCACATTGGTACAACAGGTCGGTGGGGACTCCTTCCGTGGTGAATTTCTCAAAATCTTTTTCCGGGACGAAACATTCTATCCGGCCCAGGTACTGCTGTTCCCCTGCATTCACCTGTTCGGTGCTGAAATCCTGGGCTTCGATGTCCAGGAGCTGTGCTTTCAGTCGCAGGACCAGATCTTTGGTCACCAGGATGGGATGGACAGAAGCCAGGTGCCGGCAGACTTTCAGGATCCGGTTGTCGCTTTTATCATCGGGCAGGGATTCCGGCAGAGGCTCATGGACACAGTTGGTCTCTACCCGCAGGGTTCCTCCATTGGGCAGGGGGACCCCGGCAATCAGATCGCCTTTCCGGCGCAGGTCCTCCAAGGTGCGGATCACCTGCCGGGCGTTGTAGCCCCGTTCGCCTTCGGCCTTTTTCAGGCCATCCAGTTCTTCCAGGACAACCAGGGGCAGCACCAGCTGGTTTTCTTCAAAACAGAGGAGCGCATTGGGCGCTTGGATCAGCACATTGGTATCGATGACGTAAGTCTTGGCCATGGAAAATCCCTGCCTTTCTTTTTTCAGAAACACCCTTTGGATGGTTCCAGTATAGCAGGGAAGTGTAGAATTTCCGTCGGGTTTCCGTAAAATTTTCGTATAAGGGCAAGAAATAGGCAGAACATGGTACAATAGGAACAAAAGAGAAATGGGAGATGAAAATATGGGAAGGATGCTGATTACGTTGGGCCTGCTGCTGGTAGTGGCAGGTCTTGTGATAGAATTCGGATCGAATCTGTTTCCCCTGGGGCACCTGCCCGGGGACATCCATATTACCGGGAAACATGGAAGTTTTTATTTTCCGGTGGTCACCTGCATTGTGGTCAGTGTGATATTGAATGTGTTGCTGAGGATATTCCATTAAAAAGGGGGTGAAAAAATTCACACCCCCGGTCACTGGTCTCTTGTCACTGGTCACTGGACGAAGGAAGGCAGCCGGGCTGCGGCTGCCTTTCATTGTATGTCGCTGGCTCGGACGCGCCTTCGGCTTGTCCTTGCTTCTCCAGAATAACTCAAGACAAGCAATAGATAAAAAGAAAAGCACAATTCTGTTTTTTATTCATAAGAACCCGTCAGCCACGGGTTCTTTCCATCGGCCAGTGATCAGTGACCGTTGACCAGTGACAAAAAGGGGACTGTGAAAAAATGATTTCTCATTTTTTCACAGTCCCCTTCCTCATTCCACCCTCTTCCTCCTCCACACATACATCCCCACACACAAAGCCAATTGGACAACACTGGAGGCCGGGGTGCTGAGGCCGATGTGGAACAGGGTAGCACCGGGCAGCTGGCTGATAAAAAGAGCCAAAGGGATCCGGACGAATAGGGCGCCCAGCATCCCCTGGAACATGACGAACAGGGTCATCTGACAGCCGTTGAAGAAGCCGATGAAGCAGAACAGCAGGGGGCTCAGGAAGCCATCCACCCCATAGGACTGGAGGTAGCTGGCAGCGGCGTCGATCACATCCGGTTCCCGGGTGAACAGAGAGGCCAGTACATCTCCGTGGAAAAACAAGGTGAAGAACATGAAGAGACCGGCTGCCCCGGCAGTCATCAGGCTGTCGAAGAGGGCTCGGCGGGCCCGTTCCGGTTTCCCGGCACCCCGGTTCTGGGCCACGAAGGCGGATAGGGACTGCATATAGGCGGAAGGTACCAGCATGATGAAAGCGCAGACTTTTTCCGCAATGCCCACCCCGGCAGAGGACACCACCCCGAAGGTATTGGCCACGCCCTGGATGACCATAAAGGAGGTCCCTACAAACAGTTCCTGGAGAGCCACCGGCAGCCCCAGCCGCAGCTCATGGGAAATCATGGTCCAGGGAAGATGGAAAAATTCCCGGTGGATGGGAAAAGGCAGGGTCTTCCGCCGGAGCAGGAGAACGGCCGTCAGTACGCTGATCCCTTGGGAAGCTACGGTGGCCAGGGCTGCGCCGGCGGCTCCCAGGTGGAATACGGCTACCAGCAGCAGGTCACCAGCAATGTTCATGATGCAGGCGATCAGTACCGCCAGAAGGGGGGTACGGGCGTCTCCCAGCCCCCGGAATATGGCACCCAGCAGGTTGTAACCTGCAATGAACAGCCCGCCGGCCCCACAGATCTGGATATAATGGACGGTGGGCAGGAAGGCCTTTTCCGGAGCCTGGAACCATCGAGCCAGGGTGGGAGCACCGGTAATCAGCCCCACGGTCAGCAAAAGGCCCAGGAAGAAAAACAGCAGGATGCCGTTGCAGATGGCCTGCCCGGCCTGTTCCGGCTTCCGTCGGCCGATGGCTTCTCCCACCAGGATGGTCACTCCCATGGAGAGCCCGGTGATGATCATGGTCAGGGTATTCAATAGGGAACTGCCGGTGACTACTCCGGAAACATCCCCCGTACCGGCAAACTGGCCTACTACCAATAGGTCGACGCCTCCGTACAGAGCCTGGAGGAAAAGGGCTCCGAAGACCGTTACGGAAAAGCGGAGCAGGGTGGGAAGGATCCTGCCCTCGGTAAATGAATTGGTTCGTTCCATCAGACACAAAGCCGTCCTTTCTGCAAAAAAAGTGATGAAAGAAGGCCTGCCGGGAGGGTGAAATGAGGGGGAGAGGGATAAAACAAAAAAGCTGGATAAGACGAACCGATGTTTCAATCGGTTGCCTTATCCAGCTTATCATTTCCAGCGAATGATTTGCCCTCCGAGCAAGCACCGCTATTATAGCAGATTCAAAGAAAGAGGGCAAGGTTATCCTTTTATCTTTTCCTGCGTCCACTGGTCCACGGCTTTTTTCAGGGCTTTCAGCCAGGGCGAGAATTGGACGGCTTTTTCCGGGTAGGTGAACTGGAGGTCGTATTCCAGGGGCAGCCAGGTGTCCCGGCCCGACTCGTTGTGGCTGATCACCGCCTCCAGCTTGTCCAGGGCCTTGTACAGCTTGGCTTCCCGGGTTTCCTGGGCTTCCATTTCTGCCAGCAGGGCCTGCCATTCCTGCCGGTTCTCTTCCGGAAAGGTGGCCAGCCACTTGTCCCAGCAGTCCTGTTCCGCCGCCCGGTCCCGGTCTTCTTTGGCAAAAGCAGGGATATCCCCGGTAAAGGCTTCTCCCAGATCGTGGATCAGGCACATCCGGATCACCCGGTCCAGGTCCAGCTCCCGGAATTCCGGTTCCTGGGACAGCAGGAGGGCCATCAGGGCCATCCGCCAAGAATGGTCCGCCACGCTTTCCTGGCGGCCGGGCGCCGTCCAGCAGTGGCGGGCAGCCGTTTTCAGCCGGCCGGCCCGGGTCAGGATCGTAAGAAAAGTTTCAGGGGACATAGGAGAACCATCCTTTCGTGGTGCAAAGATGGAACCATTATAGAGCGGAACGGGCAGCAGGGTCAAATGGGAAAGGGGCTGCCCAGAGGGCAAAAAACTTCTATGAACTGTTTTACAGTAAGTTGGAATTGGAAGTTTGGGGAAAAATATGATAATATAGTCATGGCTAGTATAGTTACGACTATGCTAATTACGACTATATTATTTACAGGAGGGAATCACTATGTTCATCGGCAGAAAACAGGAACTGGCAGCTCTGGAAAAACGCTATGGTTCTGGACGTTTTGAATTCCCTGTAATTTACGGAAGGCGGCGGGTGGGGAAGACCCGGTTGATCCGGGAATTTATCCAGGATAAGCCGGCGGTCTATTTCATGGCTACAGAACAGAGCAAAAAAGAGCAGCTGGCCAACCTGACGGCAGCTGTACGGGAGCAGATCCCGGATCTTCAGACCCGGCTGCTGGATTCTTTTTCCAGTTTTGAAGATCTGTTTGCTTATCTGACCGAAGTGGGACGGCACAAGCGTTTGGTATTTGTCATTGATGAATATCCCTATCTGGCCAAAGCGGCTCCGGAAATTTCCTCCATCCTGCAGAAGGTCATTGATCAGGAGTGGAAGGATACGGAACTGTACCTGATCCTGTGTGGATCGTCTATGAGTTTCATGGAACGGCAGGTGCTCAGTTACCAGAGCCCACTTTACGGACGGAGAACGGCCCAGCTGAAACTCCATGCTCTTCCCTATTACGAAGCCGTCCGGTTTTTCCCAGGATGGACAGAAGAGGAAAAAATGATGGCTTATGGAATCTGTGATGGGATTCCCCAGTATCTCCTGTATCTGTCCCATTATGGAAATCTGGAAGAAGCGGTGTGTGAGGAACTGCTTTCTCCCAGCGGGCATCTCCAGGAGGAACCGGAAAACCTGATGCTCCAGGAACTGCGGGAACCGGCCGTGTACAACAGCATCCTTACGGCTGTCGCCCATGGTGCCAACCGGCTCCATGAAATCGCTTCCGCAGTGGGCAAGGATACCAGCGGTCTGGCTTTTTACCTGAAGAATCTCCAGGATCTGGAGCTGGTCCGTAAAATACAGCCGGTAGAGAATACCTCATCCCGGAAAAGCCTTTATCAGCTGGCAGATAATCTGTACCGTTTCTGGTTCCGCTTCATTCCTGGCTGCAGTTCTCTGATAGCCCTGGGAATGGGAAAGCAGGCCTGGGAGCAGAAAATCCGGCCGCAGTTTCCAGCCTATTTTGGTCATGTATTTGAAGAAATCGCTCTCCAGTATATTCAATACCAGGTAACGCAGGGCAGCGGATACCCGCTGTATCTCCAGTACGGAAGCTGGTGGGGAACAGATCCACGGAAACGGAGAGAAGAGGAAATCGATCTGGTCTGTACCGATGAAGAGCATGTCCTTTGCGGAGAATGCAAATGGAAACAGGAGCCTATGGATCTGCCGGTGCTGCGGCTGCTCCAGGAGCGGAGTGAACTGGTCCGGAAAGGGCGGAAAATCCAGTACGCATTGTTTTCCCGTGCCGGTTTTACCCCAAGGTTGGAAACCGAGGCCAGGAAGGAGAATGTCCTGCTGCTGACACCCAGGGAATTGCTGGTTTGAATAAAAAGGGGGTGCTGCACGTGTTCTGTGCAGCACCCCCTTTTCTCAGGGTACCAGGGTCGGTGCGGCGTAGACCCTGGCCAGGAGTTCCTGGTTCAGGGCGTAGAGCCCTTTGGGATCGCTGCCGAACAGTTCGAATTTCTTGATCAGGTCGCTGACATTCTTTTCTTCTTCGCCCTGTTCCTTCACGAACCAGTCGAAGAACTGCATGGTCCGGTAGTCCTTGGCTTTGTCGGCCGCTGCATAGATTTTGTTGATGCAGCCGGTGATGAATTGTTCATGCTTCAAGGCAGCCTTCAGGGCATCATCCAGTTTCTTGTAGGTCATGTCCGGCTTGTCGATGGTACCGAAGACCACGGCCGCATCATTGTTCTGCAGATAGGTGCGCATGAGCATGGCATGGTCCCGTTCCTCCTGGGCCTGGATATCGAACCAGTGGGCGAAGCCGTCCAGGCCTTTTTCTTGGTAATAGTTGGCGAAATCCAGATACAGATAGGCAGAATAGAATTCCTTGGTGACCTGTTCGTTGATCAGGTCTCTGACTTTGGCATCCAGCATAGATAAAACCTCCCTTTCCATCGCTTTCATTATAACAGGTTTGCCGGCTGCCGGCGAAAAAACTTGACACCCTTCAGCCGGTTGGGTATGCTAACTCTGTATCAACAAAGGAGGCAATCCCATGCATTTTGAATTTTGTCCCACCTGCGGCAGCCGGCTGCATCCCAAACCGGCCGGGGATGAAGGACTGGTCCCTTTCTGCCCGGTCTGCCAGCGGTACTGGTTCGATTTTTTCTACAGCTGCATCATTGTCCTGCTCTGCAATGAATACAATGAAGTGGTCTTGTGCAAGCAGCCCCATCTCTCCCAAAAATATGAAAGCATCACTTCCGGGTTCATCATGCCGGGAGAAACCGCGGAAGAAACCGCCCATCGGGAGGTCCGGGAAGAATTGGGCCTGACCCTGGAAAAGCTGATCCCGGAAGGCACCTATTGGTTCAGCAAGGGGCAGATGCTCATGCACGGCTATCTGGGCTTTGTCCGGAAACAGCCCTTTGTCCTGTCCCAGGAAGTCACGTCCGCCCATTGGGTCCCCATCCTCCAGCTGCCGGAAACCGCCTATCCGGAAACCCCGGAAAACGTGATCTATCCCTTGTGGCGGAAGCTGCTGGCCTTGAAAGGACTGGAGGAGAAAGCATAGCTTTCCAATTTTTGTTAGACGTTCCCTGCTTTATCGTGCTATAATATAATGTCCTAATACGGTTCAACGGAGGAATGATAAGGAGGGGAACCATGAATCCATTAGATCCCATTGGCGTCATTGATTCCGGTGTGGGCGGGTTGACCGTCCTGAAATGGCTCCAGCAGAAAATGCCCCATGAACGGTTCATTTTCATTGGAGACACGGCCCGGACGCCCTATGGCAACCGGTCACGGGAAGAAATCGAAGCATTTGTCAGTGAAATGACGGCCTGGCTGCACCGCCGGCAGATCAAACAGCTGGTGGTGGCCTGCAATACCATTACGGTGCTGGGGACGGACGTAATCAAAAACGGTTACGATTTTTCCGTCATCGGTATGAAAAAAGGCGCCCATATGGTGGAAGGCGTGACGAAAAACAACAAAGTCGGCTTCTTGGCCACCGATTTTACGGTAGCTTCCGGAGCCCATAAACGGGAAATCCAGGAAATCGATCCAGAGATCCAGGTATTCGGCCAGGGCTGTCCCAAGTTCGTCCCGCTCATCGAAGGAGAGAAGTTCGGTAGTCCGGAACTGGCTGCCGCCATCAAAGAATATACGGATAAGCTGAAGGCCCAGGGAGTGGATACGGTGATGCTGTCCTGTACCCATTATCCCTTTGTGGAAAAAGAGATCCGGGAAGCCTTTGGACCGGATGTGACCATCTTGGATCCGGCGGAACGGACGGTCCAGGCAGCCATCGATGATCTGAAACAGCGCAGGCTGGCACGGGAAACAGGCCTGGGGCGGGCAGAAGTGTGCTTTACCGCCGATTTGGAACGGGGCAAACGCCTGGCGGCCCGGATGCTGGATATGAACCTGTGCGATTTCCGGCTGATCCAGCTGTAAAGAAGAGGGTGTGAAAAAGCACACCCCCCGGTCACGGGTTGCGATTCGTGACCCAAGTCCCCTTTCCCCCTTGAACAATCCCTGTGGATATGATATAATTTTCCTGTTCAATGCTACTGTAGCTCAGCTGGTAGAGCATCTCATTCGTAATGAGAGGGTCGTAGGTTCGAATCCTATCAGTAGCTCCATTTTTAAAGGCGAGCAACGGAAAAAGTCCATGAATGTTTAAAGCCTTCTAAACCGTGATTCTAGCGGGCTTCAAACGAATTTGAACTGTTTCCCGTTGTTCTTTTTTTATGCCCCCTTCTGCGCACTTTTGCGCACTTTCTGGAAATGCGCACCCATGCGATGCGCATTTTTTTAACGTTGATTCGGTCTAGCTTTTCACACAGTTCCTTCTGCATGGATTCGGAAACGTGGGTGTAAATGCCTAAAGTCGTATCGGGCTTGTTGTGGCCTACCCGTTGCAATTCATCCCCGTTTTTCCGGGTGTTGACCAAAGTACCCGTTACTTTCAGCTGTCGTTTGTCCAGGTCGACATCAACGTTGCAGAAGAGTAGATGAGGCGTTTTATGGGTTTTAGAAAAAGGGCTTTTGCTGTTCGTTGTCCAATGATTGACTTTCCTGTCTGGCTGGCTTATAATGGAATCAGCCAAAAAGATAGAATGTGCATACATGCACGAATACCCCCGGACTGGTACTCCGGGGGCTTTGTTATAATTGCAGGGGTGCAATGAAAATCAGTATAGAGCGCATTTTTTGCGCATTTTCGTATTATGTACCATGAAACCCCGCATGATTGCAAGGGGGTACTGACTTCGGCACCATTATGTCAGACAGTCCCGTCACTTTGGTGGCGGGCTTTTTTGCGTTTGACATCTTTTCCTCTTTTGGTCATAATAAAAATTAATGAAATCCGGAGGTGATCCTGTCATGGCTTATGCCCTTGTTACCTTGTTCCTATTCTGTTTTTCCCTGCTGCCCTCCGCCTATCTCCGCTACTATCCTTTCCGGTCCATTGTCCAGTCCCCTACCCGCCATGTGCTCCTTTGCGGCCATCTCTACATTTTCCTCTTTGAATTCGTCCTATTGGGAGCCTTGTTCAGCCGGGGCTTCCTGAAGATGGAAAGCGGCATGTTCCAGTTCCTGTACTTTTTCTGCTACCTGCCTCACCTGCTCCTGCTGGTGCTGACCGTCCGGCCTTTCTGGTTCCGGCATCTATTCGTACTGGGGCTGCAGGCCATCTATATGATTTTTATCCATACCCTGGCCCTGGAAGCCTTCAAACTGTTTCTGCCCGATGTCTGGCACAACAGCCGGGTGCTGTCCTATTTCGTCTTGTATGAGGGCCTGTTCCTTTTGGGGATGCCCCTGGCCTTGAAGGTCATCGGGCGGCTGTTCACCCTGGAACAGCTGACTTCTCCCCGGTCCGCCTTCTGGCCTTACCTGGGCCCGGTGCCTCTGCTGCTGTGTTACTACCATGCCAACCAGGGATATTTCCTCCTGAACCCCCAGGAGCTGTTCCAGCCGGCCATCCAGATCTATACCCTGATCACTCTGGGGATGCTGGTGCTGGTGGCCCTGTTCCTGGTCCTTTCCATCCGGGGCGGCCTCCAGCAGGTACAGAAAATGTTCCGGCTGAAGGAACAGAATCTCCAGCTCCAGGAACAGCTCAATGACATCAACAGTTACGCCGTTTCCCTGCGGAAAGAACAGCAGGAACTGGCCATTATCCGCCATGACAGCCGACATCAGCTGCGGATGCTGGCGGAACTGGCGGAAAACGGGGAATTTGAAGAAGCGGAAAAACACCTGCTGGAGCTGCGGAAAGAGGTGGCGGACAAGTGACTCCCATCTTGGAAACCACGGCCGTTGCCCTGGTCTATATCCTGCTGCTCCAGCCCTTCTATCTGCTGGAGATCCTGCCCTTCTGGGGATTTTTGGAAGAAGAAAAGAAAAAGCCTTTCTGTCGGGCCTGGGTGGCCCTGACAGTGGCGGAAACGGCCCTGACGGTGGGGTTGGTCCGGTCCGGACTGTTCCCTTCAGAACCGGCTGCCTACTGGGCCATAGGGTATATTGTGTGGCTCCCCCAGTTCCTGCTGAGCTTTTTGGCCACCCGGAAGTACTGGGTGGGCCATCTGTTCATCCTTTCCTTCCGGATTCTGTTATCCAGCTGTTTTTACACCTTTCTTCGGCACTTTTTCCTGTATTTCTGGCCGAAAAGTGAATTTGTTTCCATGTATTTCTGGCAGATCCTGTTCTACGGGGGAGAATGCCTGATCGCCTTTCCCATCCTTCTCCGGTTCTTCACCCGCACCTTCAGCCATTTCCAAGAAGCGGCCACCCGCCGGTTCTGGCGGAGCACCACCATCATTCCCATGCTGCTGGCGGTGGATACTCTGTATGTAAGTGTGTATGATTCCCAGGAACGGTATTTCGATCTGCTGGGTGCCCGGATCCTGCTGCTGATCGTGGTGGTACTGATGATGGCCGCCATCCGCCGGGGGCAGCAGGAAGTGTATGATGAAATCCGTGCTTACGAAGAGAAGCACCAACTCCAGCAGCAGGTGGTGTCTGCGGCCAACTATGTGAAAATGTCAAAAGAATCCCGGCAGCGGCTGGAAGCCATCTACCGGGAGAAACAGGACCATCTTGACCAGCTGCTGGATCTGGTCCGGCAGAAGGACCGGGTGGGGGTGCTCACCTATATCGAAGAACTGGGAGAAGAATTCAACAGCACCAAACTGCCCCAGTACTGCCGGAATCCCCTGATCAACGCGGCCCTTACGGTGTATCTGTCCCGGGCCCGGGAAGAGGGGATCCCCACTACTATTTCCGTGGACCTGCCCCAGGACCTTACCTGCAGCGGGGATCTGTCCATCGTTCTTTCTAATTTGGTGGAAAACGCCCTGATCGCCAGTGAGAAGCAGCCGGAAGACCGGCGGAACATCACCGTGTTGGCCCGGCAGCAAGGGGATATGCTGAACATTCTGGTCAAGAACCTGTTCGATGCTCCGGTGCTCCTGGACGAAGAGGGACTGCCGGTAACCAAGGTGAAAGGCCATGGCATCGGCATGAAATCCCTGGCCCGGTTCCGGGACAAATACGGAGCCAGTGTCCTCTGCCAGCAGAAAGACGGCTGGTTCCTGACCTATCTCCAGGTGGATATGGGGGCGAAGGGAGTAGGGGATTAGGGGCGTAGCACGTTGTGTGCAACGCCCCTGTCACTGGTCTCTTGTCACTAGTCACTGGAAGAAGGAAGGCAGCCGGGCTGCGGCTGCCTTTCATTGTATGAGACTTGTTATTCAGAAAAACTCAGAACAAGCAGCAGATTAAAAGAAAAGCACAGTTCTGTTTAATTTGAAAGAACCCGTCAGCCACGGGTTCTTTCCATTGGCCAGAGACCAGTGACCGTTGACCAGTGACCAAAAGGGACTGTTGCGCATGCAACAGCCCCTTTTTTACTTCGTTCCAAACATATACTGGAAATACTGCTCCTGGAACTCTCGGTATTTCCGTTTCCCCAGGGGGATCTGATGGCCCTGGATCTCTACGTAATCGGTTTTGATCAGGTGGATGGCGCCCAGGTTCACCAGATAGCCTTTGTTGGGGGATACGAACTGGCCCGGGGCGATCTTGTCCAGGTCCGCCTTCATGTCCTGGCCGGATTTCCGGGTCTCCAGAGTACTGCCGTCGGCCAGGTACACCTCCAGCACATGGCCGTGGCTTTCCAGGAACAGGATCTGGGCGATTTCCTCCACCCGGACGCCTCCGCCCACCAGCCGGAAGATCACCTTGGCGCTGTTCCGCTGGCGGATGTAAGCAATGGCCCGGTCCATGGCCTTGGCGAACTGGGCCTGGGTAAAGGGCTTCAGGAGATAATCCGTGGCTTTTACCTCAAAGGCTTCCACGGCAAATTCGTCGCTGGTGGTGAGAAAAATGATCTCTGCCCGGCTGTGGTGGTCCCGGAGCTCCCGGGCTACATCGGTGCCCAAAATCCCGGGCATACACACATCCAGCAGCACAATATCGAACAGGGCCCCCTTGTCCACGGCTTCCACAAAGGCAAAAGCATTTTCAAAGGTCTGGTAGCTTACATGTTCCTGGCGGTTCTGGAAGTATTTCTCTGAAGCTTCCCGGATCTTCTGGATCTGGTCCTGCTGATCATCACAAATGGCAATATGCAGCATGCTGTCCACTTCCTTTCCATGGGTCTGTATCGATTTATTCACCTCTATTATACCTAGTCCAGACAACCTTGGAAAATCCCCGCCCTGAAAGGGCGGTTTTTTTGCATGAAAAAGGAACCGGGAATGTCTTTTGATAAAGAACAAAAAGAAAGAAAACTTAGAAAAATATTTTCAGGACAAAAAATGACCCTTTCGTGATTTTTGAGAAAAAAGTTTCGGAATCCATGCTATGCTTTAGCAGGACAAAGGAAAAGGAGTTCCGGACGCGGGACTTCCTTTCCAAATCAATACACTGGATTCCCGCATAAAGTTCCAAATAACCCAAATGAGAACGATTCAAGAAAACTGAAGAGTGAAGTAAATCGTATTGTATATACGGACGAACGTTCTTATACAAAAGTATACTCCAGAAATTCAAAAGAGTATACCAAGGGATAATTGGAATTTTTAGGGATTTTGGTAAACGAAAAGTGTCGGGGAGACCAAAAGCGCGCATGGGAAACCCACCAGGGAATGCATGAAAATGAAAAAACAGGAAAGCTCAAGAAAAGGGGTGTGGCTTTATGAACAGGATTTATAAAGTAATCTGGAACAAAACACGGGGCATGTACATGGTGGTTTCCGAACTGGCCAAAGGCCAGTCCAAAGACGGACGCCGTGCCGTGGGACGGAAGAAAGTGGCACAGACCGCTGCGGCTCTGGCCGTATTTTTCAGCATTGTCTCTATGGGAGGGACGTCTTTTGCAGCGGATACCACGACGGTAACCGATACGGAAGGGAAGACCCAGACCGTTTATACCAAAGATGGGGTAGATAGCGGGATAGAAAGCCTGCAGGAAGGAATTCAAAAATTTAGTGAGCAAGTTCAAGAAAGCCTTCAAAAGAGTCAGGAGAGCATTGATGAAGAAGCGAAGAAACGGAAATTCTCTGTGACGAATCTGGAAAATGCAGATACCGCTGAAACAGCAGCTCGGGAAGCTGCCGATACTGAAATCAAGCAGGCTATGACGGACCAGAAGACCAGCACGGCTCTGCATGTTACCCAGGCGGGGAATTTGATTGTAGGGACCAAAGAAAATCAAATCGTCAAGAATCTGAAAATCAATGGGCAATTAACAGCTGGAAGCCTTTCTACTGGCGATATAGTTTCTAGTGGCGATGTGACTGTAACAGGTAAAATGGCTGCAGATGGTGTGACCGACGAAACTACCAAAGACGGCACCTATATCAAACAAAACAATACGGTAGGGAACAACCTGGTCAGCCTAGATACCCAGGTTAAATCCAATGCCGATGCCATTGAGGAAGAAGCACGGAAGCGCAAATATTCGGTTACCAATCTGGAAAATGCGGATAAACAGCTGCAGACCAATATTGATAATGAAGCTGCTGCCCGTGAAGCTGCCGATACGGCTCTGGATACCCGGATCACCAATGTGAAGGAATATTTGCAGCAGGAAGTTGCGGATACCTATGTGAGCAAGGATGATGCCGCCGTACAGGATGGAGCCATCGTGAAAGCCGCCAACACTATCGGCGACAATGTGACCAAACTGGATGCTGCTCTGGCCAAAGAAACGGCTGACCGGCTGGGGGCTGATGCGGCCCAGGATAAGGTCATCCAGCAGGTGAACGACAACCTGGTAGCCAGTGTCAATACCATCAACGAGAGTGTAAAAACCACCAATGAGAATATGGCCGCCGGGTTCACGGCCCTGAGCCAGGCAGATGCCAACGAAGCTGCAACCCGGGAAGCTGCCGATACTGAAATCAAGCAGGCTATGACGGACCAGAAGACCAGTACGGCCCTTCATATTTCCAGCACCGGCGATTTGATTGTAGGCACTAAAGAAAACCAGACAGTCAAAGACATGAAAATCCGTGGAGAATTGACATCTGGAAGCCTTTCTACTGGTGATATCACCTCTAGTGGTAATGTATCGGTAGCAGGGAAAGTAGAAGCGGAAGCTGTTTACGATGATACAACGAAGACCGGAAACTACGTAGTCCAAACTAATAGTGTGGGGGCTAACCTTTCCGCTCTCGATACCCAGGTTAAATCCAATGCCGATGCCATTGAAGAAGAAGCCCGTAAGCGCAAATATTCGGTTACCAATCTGGAAAATGCGGATAAACAGCTGCAGACCAATATTGATAATGAAGCTGCTACCCGTGAAGCTAAAGATAATGAACTGAATGAACGCATTACAAACGAAGCGAATGCGATTCACGAAACGACGAATCAGTTGCAGAGTGACCTCAATACGGAAACAGCGGCCCGTAAAGCAGCCGATGCAGCTCTCGACTCCCGGACTACGGCTCTGGAAGATAAGACCGAAGCCATCACCTATGACAAGGATTCCAAGACGGTCATGGTGGACGGCAAGCTCACCGCTACTGAAGGCATCACCGATGGTACGACGCAGGATGGCCAGTATGTGAAGGGTGATAACTATGTAGGCCAGAACCTGAACGCTCTGGACCAGGGCCTGCAGGCAGAAACAACAGCCCGTCAGGCAGCCGATACGACCCTGCAGACCAATATCGACAACGAAGCCGCAGAACGTAAAGCAGCCGATACGGTACTGGATGATAAGATTACGGCAGAAACTTCGGCCCGTGTGGCAGCAGATACGAAACTGGTGGAAGCCGTCAATAGCGGACTGAGCCTGAGCGATGACAATGTTCTGCAAAAGAACACCACTACCATTGACGCCCAGGGCAACGTGACCACTTCCAAGACCGATGCCAATGAAATGATCCTGAACAAGGGCAAGGACAACCAGATCACCCTGAACGAAAATGGCATCAAGGTTGGCACCAACAGCAGTGTGATGGATGCGAACGGCGTCTACACCGGCGGCGACACTTACAGCGAAGCCAAGGCAGCGATGAGCGCTGACGGCTCCATCAAAGGTGCAGACGGTAAATTCACGGTCAACAGCGCGAATGGCACGGTCAACGTCAACGACCAGATCGAACTGAACGGCGCTACCGGCGTTGTGAAATCCAACGGGCTCAATGTGGGCGACGGCAACTTCAAAGTCAACAGCAGCGGCGGCGTAACAGCGGCCGGCGGCAAGACCACCCTGGCCTCCGACGGTTCTATCAAAGCAGCGGACGGCAAGTTCACGGTCAACAGCAATGGCGGTGTGAAAGCAGCTGATGGCAAGATCACGCTGAGCTCCGACGGCAGTGTGAAAGCAGCCGATGGCAAATTCACGGTCAACAGCGATGGCGGCGTGAAAGCAGCTGATGGCAAGATCACGCTGAGCTCCGACGGATCCCTCAAAGCAGCGGACGGCAAATTCACCGTTGACAGCAACGGTGCTGTGAAAGCAGCCAATGGTAATACGACCATCGACAGCAACGGCAACCTTTCCACCATGGGAACGGTCAGTGCAGCCAATGGCAAATTTACCGTAGATACCAACGGCGCCATCACTTCTACAGGCCTGGATGCCGGTAACGGCACCATCCAGACCACTGGCACAGTAAAAGCTGGAGATGTCCAGACCGGTACCCTGGAAACCACGGGCGATGCTACCATCGGCGGGAATCTGACGGTGGATAAGAATCTGACGGTTAATGGCGAATTCAATGCCAAGACCCTGTCCAGCAAACTGGATGAAAACAACTACACCACCATCACCGGCGGCAAGACCCAGTCCGTGAATCTGAAAATGGATACGGCAACGGGCGAAACCAAGGCCAGTGCTTCTACCTTCGATGAAACTGGCAGCAATCTGTGGGCCAAGGACGATGATTCCATCGGCAAGAGCACTGTTACCGCCGACGGTATCAGCCAGAAACTTTCTGATACCGGTGACAACCCGACGGCGTATGCAGAATCCGCCATGAGCCAGGGGACGGACAACAAGTACACCATGACCGATACCGTAAAGGACGGGGACAAGACCAACGTGGCCTCCCAGTCTGCAACGGAATCCAGTGATGTAATCACCGAAGGTTCTGGCGACTCCGCCAAGACCTCTACTTTCCGGCAGAAAATCGACCAGATCCTGCAGGAAATCAAGAGTGCCAACGGCAGCACCAGTGTGGAACAGACTGATGTGAATATCACCAACACTGCCAAGAACGGCACCATCACCAATGAAGCCCAGACCCTGGTCAACAAAGCCACCGGCGATATGACCAATACCGTAGGCGGCAAGATGCTGAACGATGTGACCGGCGACATGGAAAACAAAGTCGGCGGAAACCTGACCACTACGGTGGGCGGCAATGAAACCCATACGGTAGGCGGGACCTTGACCGAAACTGTGACCGGCAAGGCCACGGAAAACTACAATGGCGGACTGGAAACCACCATCACCGGAGAAGAAAAACACACGGTGAACGGTGACCAGACCAATACCATCACTGGAAAACAGACTACGACTGTGACCGGCGATGTAACGGAAGACTACAAAGCCAACCTGAGCACTACGGTGGGCGGCAACCAGACCACCACGGTGACCGGCGACAGCAGCCTGACGGCGGAAAACATCACCAACGAAGCGAAAAATAAGATCACCAACAAGGCTCTGGATGTGGAAACCGATGCTTCCAGCTCCATCGTCAGCAAGGTTTCCAACGAGTACGGCTCCAATACTTCCACCCAGCTGTCCTATCAGACCACGGAAGAAATGAGCCAGGCCGATGGCAAGAAAGCTTCCTATCTCCGGGGCGCAGCAGAAGAAAAATCCCAGCTCACCGATGGGGACAAGAAGACCACCGTCGACACCATTGCCGGCCAGACCAACACCAACATTACGGATGGGACCAATACCTCCAACAGCCTGCAGAAGGCGGACCAGGTTGCCTCCTCCGTAACGGACGGCACCAACACCACGGTTGTGAACCAGGATGCCACGAGCCTGGCCTCCTCCATCACTGACGGGACCAAGGCCAACAACACCAACAGCACCGTGGACAAATCGGAACAGCTGATCAAAGCCAGCGATACCCAGTACAGCGCCACCACCAAGACGGCCACCAAGACGGAAGATGCTCTGGTAAGCGGCAGCAGCGTCATCGACGTCATCAAGAGCCTGGACGATGCAGGCAGCCCGACCATCAGCAGCGCCGTAACGGATGGCACCAACAGCACTGGCATTACCCAGACGGCAAAAGATATCACCAACACGGCTAAGAACGGTACGATTGCCAATGATGCCAAGGATATCATCAACAACGCTGCGGAAAACATGACCAACACCGTTGGCAAAGATCTGACCACGACTGTGGGCGGCGAAATGAAGACCACCGTGACCGGCAAGACCACGGAAAACTACAATGGCGGATTGGAAACCACCATCACCGGAGAAGAAAAACACACGGTGAACGGTGACCAGATCAACAATATCACTGGGGACCAGACCAATACCATTGGCGGCAGCCAGACCACCACGGTGACCGGCGACAGCAGCCTGAGCGCCCAAAACATCACCAACACGGCTTCTGAAACCTTGAGCAACAGTGCCAAGAACATCACCAATACCGCAGCGGAAAAACTCAGCAATTCCGCAGCGGAAATCGAAAATACGGCTTCTAAGTCCATTACGGACAAAGTAGGTGACAACGTGAGCCGGACCATGATCACCAGCCAGATCAAGGAATCTGTGGTGGATGGAGCCAACAGCAACACTTCTACCAAGACGGCCTCCAAGGATATGAACATTGTTACCGATGGGACCAGTACCAGTACCCTGAGCCAGCTGGCCGGCAGTGTGAACACGTCCCTGAAGGAAGTGGACAGCAGCGGCAACTCCGTGAAGTCCCTGAACAATGTGCAGACCGTTTCTGAAGACACCACCAAGATCACCGATACTGCCACCGGCGACTTCTCCAGCCGCAGCCAGAAGGCCAACGGCTTCACCAGCCAGGTGAAGAACAACAGCGGCGGATCCAACACGGTGACGGATACGGCTACCACTTCGGAACAGAAGCTGGTCAGCGGGAACATCATTGACATCCTGAAGGATGCGGAAACCGGGTATGTGAATACCACCGTAAGCTCTGGGACTGGCGACGATGCTACCAGCACCAGCGTGAAGCAGGGGACTGCTGACATCACCAACACTGCCAAACAGGGGACCATCACCAACGAGGCCAAGAACCTGGTGAACAAGGCGGAAGAAAAACTGTCCAACAGTGCGGCAGAAATTGAAAACACCGCAACCACCAGCATCAAGGATGTGGTGGGCAAGAGCACGGTGACCACCACGGATACCGGGACCACCTTTGAAAATACCGATCATGCAGCGGCTATTGGAGAAGGATCCATCACCCAGACCACCATTTCCGGGAACACCCTGGAAACCGGCAAGGCAACGGCGGATTATGTGGATGTGAACAAGGACCTGCACGTGATGGGCAATACCCAGCTGGATGGCACCCTGGAAGTGGGCGGCAAGTCCACCTTCAAGGATGACGTCACCATGGAAAAGAATCTGGATGTGAAGGGTACCACTACCACCGATAAACTGGTGGTGAACAACGGGGCCAACATCACTGGCGGCACCACTACCGATACCCTCCATGTAACCAGCACTGCCACCTTCGACGGTATGGTAACCTTCAAGGATGCTGTATCCATGGAAAAGGATCTCACTGTAGGCGGCAGCGCCACTGTGGCCGGCGATGTAACGGCTAAGTCCTACAAGGTCGGCGACAAGACCTACATTGACGAAAACGGCATCAATGCCAACGGCCAGAAGATCACCAACGTGGCGGACGGGACCGTTGCTGAAGGCAGCACCGATGCAGTGAACGGCGGACAGCTCAATGCCACCAACCAGCGTGTGACCACCGTGGAAAACCGGATGGACGGGGTAGAAAACCGTATGGACCGGGTAGAAAACCGGGTGGACAACCTGGATAACCGGATCGACAAGGTAGGGGCCAGCGCAGCGGCTATGGCCAACCTGCACCCCATGGACTTCGATGAAGATTCCAAGGTCAGCGTGGCAGCGGCCATGGGCAGCTATCGCAGCGAAACCGCCGGAGCCCTGGGCGTGTTCTATCGGCCTACTGACCGGGTGATGCTGAATGTTTCCACCAGCTTCGGCAACGGAGAAAACATGGTGGGCGGCGGCGTCTCCTTCAAGCTGGGCAAGAGCAGCAAGCGGCTGGAAAAGGCAGAAGCCACCAACGCTACTCTGGCCAAGCAGGTGACCAACCTGCAGAATCGGCTGGATGCCCTGCTGGGTGTGCTGAACCCCAGCCTGTCCAAGGACTTCCCGGATGTACCGGCCAACCACTGGGCTTACGAAGCCGTAAGCCGGCTGGCAGGGAACAATATCGTCCAGGGATACGAAGACGGCAAGTATCATGGCGAACGGACCATGACCCGTTATGAAATGGCTGAAATCATCTACAATGCCCTGTCCAAAGGGGCTAAGGCGGAAGCCAAACTGGTAGAAGAATTCCGGCCGGAACTCCAGGCAATGGCTGCTCAGAGAAAAGCGTAACCGTCTCCCCGGATGGATTGCCACACCCGCTCTGGAGCAGAACCATAAAGCAAAAAAGCCACCCCGCGCAATGGGCGCGGGGTGGCTTTTTTGCGGCTGTCAGTGGCCAATGGGGGAAGGAGGCCCTCCGGGGGGCCAGGGAAGGGCTTGCCTGCGGCAAGCCCCTACAGCGTTGGGGTCGGGGGTTGTGGCTGGGGTGCGGATGGGCCGTGGCTGTCATAGGT
>ERZ791922.595-NODE-595-length-20489-cov-3.596016_pt1 | contig 20489 bp, 17 predicted proteins | sample MGYA00510134_ERZ791922 | MGnify/ENA primary metagenome ERZ791922 (study PRJEB30046, sample SAMN00792101) | human gut metagenome | study: EMG produced TPA metagenomics assembly of the A metagenome-wide association study of gut microbiota in type 2...
AAAGATGACTACGGTAAAGATCATTGTAAAGATGATTATGGCAAAGATGATTACGGTAAAGATCATTGTAAAGATGATTATGGCAAAGATGATAATAAGTGTAAACGACCATGTCGACCACATTGCCCATGCTGTAAACCTTCAAGACCTCCAAAACCTCCATGCCCTCCAAAGCATCCATGCCCTCCATGTGAATGCAAATTTGATAAATCGAATATAGGTTGGAACGGAGATACAATGAATGTATCAGATGTCTTAAAAGAAATATTTAATAATAAATGTGTGATTCCAATAGATATCTGTGGAACAGTTTTCATTAAAATTTGTGATCGTCTCTTTAAGCTCTGCTTTGACTTAGAATCTGTTGAAAAATGCCCTCACAAAGACGATGAGAAGTAAATTAGATAATCGATAAGATGCATATCAGTTAAAAAAAAGGAGGGATTTCCCTCCTTTTTTACTATGAATCAATTAGTTATAAAAATAGTTAATACACTATTATTTCACACTTATTCTACTCTCCACCTAGCTTATTCATAATGATAAATCCTACTACAGCACATGGAATACACAAAAGCCATTCAAATCCGGTTGGAAATCCTGGAAATATCTCTGCTACGGAACCTAACATAAATCCAAGTATCATCAAGTAAGTTGGCCTTTTATACTTATTCATTGCTTTCTCAAGTAATCTTGTGGTTAATAAAATACCAAGAATTCCGCCAATTCCTAATGGAATCAAATACGGTAGATAAACTCTTGAGATAGAATCCATTGTATTTTGATACATCCCCATGACTAATAGCATATAGGAAACACTTATTCCAGGTAAAATCAGAGCAACCGCTACGAAGATACCAGCCGCCATTAATAATAAGATTTCACTTATTCCTACATTTAAAGACACAGTAAATAAATTCTCTGGTAATCGTGCAATCCCAACGACCAATCCAATTCCTAATAATAGGTAGAAAACTGTGCTTACGGATAGTTTACTGACATCAGCTTTTTTTAATATAAACGGAATACCACCAGCTACAGCTCCTAAGAAGAAATATAGCGTTGGCATAGGATATTTCTCAATAAGCGCAAGAATTGGTTTCGCAAAAATGATCATCCCAAGAAGTGCACCTACAACAAAAGGAATCAGTACCTTCAGTGCTTTCCTTGGATGTTGAAAAAAACTACTTACTGATGATATTAAGGAATCATATATTCCAAGTAGCATAGCCATGGTACCGCCGCTTACTCCTGGTACAAGCATTGAGCCACCAACTATTACTCCTTTTCCTCCATCTCTCATAACACTTTTTACAAAACTTGTCTCGTTCTCCTGTTTGGATTCTTGCTTTCGATTCTCCATCTCTACCTCCTAAATCATTTGCCTATCCTAAGAACACTTTCTCCGAGCATGTTCCTAAAGTAATATATTATCATTTCATATTTTTTACAGCAATGAATTGAGATTAATCTTAACATTATATTAACAAACATGTTTATTAAAGCAATCATCCTATTATAGCAAAGTTATCAAAACCCATAATAAGCAATTAATCGATTATATTCTTCTTTGCATAAAGAAAGCAAGGAACCATGACGCTTTTTTCCTTCTCCTAAGTCATATTCCGATTTTTTCAAGATTCGAAAACTATCTGGATTCAAATCTTTAGAGAGTATTGGTAGATAACCTTTATGTTCTGCGAATTGATCAACCATCAGACACCATTCTCCTCTATTTGCTAGGTAAATGGCCGCGGGTCCCTCAACACCATGTAGACTTTCAAGCACAGGGATAGAAACCTTATGAAACGGACCAGATAAGTTTTTTCCACGATCACAGGAAATATTTTTCATTGTTTCATCCTTAGAAAATCGATAATAATAATCGCCATTTTTAATAATTGTGGTATCTATTATGTGATTTTCCCTCTCTATGTAAACCTCAGCCTCACTAAATGTTAAAAAATCTTTGGTCCTAACACTATAAATACGATGCTTTGGTTCTTTATCTCCTGATAAATTTACCATAGAGGCAAAGAATATAAGATAGTTTTTTTCTTCTTCATCGTAAATAACTTCCGGAGCCCATACACATCCAGCTTCTGCCACACCAACAGAAATTAATCTCTCCTTACTCCAATGAATTAAATCCTTAGACTCCCAAAGAAGAATAGACCTACTACCAACAGTGACAGCTTCTTGCCAACTCCGATGTCCTGCAATTTTTAAATCCGTTGCTATGATATAATAAGATTCTCCATCCACTGTACGAAATATAAAAGGATCTCTTACTCCTTGATCACCAATCGTGGAACATAAGATTTCCTTCCCCTTATGTAAATCTTTCCAATGCAATCCATCCTCACTGACTGAAAAGTAAACCTGCTCCCCATCTACTTCTTCTCCAACAAAATGAACCATGAGGTAACCATAAACATCCTTTGTATTATCCATTCTTATTTTCCTCACTTTTTAAGTAATCTCGCTAATGTTTATCCATATCCGTTTCTCCGATACCAGTTTGGTATATTGGTAAAGCATATGCTTTCGCTCTCTTTGTATCTTGATAAAAATCAGCAGAAGAAGTCTTTTTTAGGCTCTTTCTAACTTCTTCTCTTTTCTCTTTTCCCACATTGCCCACAGTACTCCAGCCACACATATTGAAGAATAGCAGCCACTAATTAAACCGAACAGCATCGGTAAGGTAAAGACCATGATGGAATCAATACGAAAGATAATTGAAGCAATTAGCATGATTAAAACACATACCGTGGTGGTAACAGAACTATTTACAGATCGATGTAGTGTCTGCGTATTACTTTCATTCATTAATTCAATCACATCTTGCTTTGGATTCTTTTTACGATTCTCTCTCACACGATCAAATATAACGATGGTATCGTTAATCGAATAGCCGATAATTGTTAATACTACCCCAACAAATGCATCATTTAAAGGAATACCAAATACGATAAAGGCAAAAAATACGGTTATTACGTCATGTACCAGTGCAAGTGTAGCAGTAATACCAGTTGCAAGCCCCGAAAAACGTATCCATACATAGATAATGATAAAAACAATGGATAACACTACTGCGATTGCTGCATTTTTTAAGGCTTTTGCACCAATATATGGCTCCACAACATAAGTTTGTGCAAGTTCTGCATTATGTTCATCGGAAATCCCAATTACAGCATCTGTTATTTTTTCTTGTTCTGCTACATTTAACCCGCTAGTACCTGCTAAGGTTATAATAATACTGCTGGAATCAGTAACCGTATCTTTGGTAACCTGAACTGTAATCGGTCGATCAGAAACCTCTGCCACTGTAGAGCGAACTGTTTCAGTGTCAATATTACCAGTAATGGAATACTCCAAAACAGCACCACCAGTAAACTGGGTATCCAGATGGACTCCCCTTACAATAACCCCGACAATTCCAATGATAAATACTACTCCAGAGATCATTAAGAATAACCATTTGCTTTGATATATTCTTAATACTTTTCTATCTTTTGCTTCACGGAAATATTTTGGATTGTTAAACTTATCCATCTCAAGGAAGGACAATAAAATCGTCTTTGATAAAAATACACCCACTAAAACATTGACAATCATACCGATTAATAGTGTATAACCAAAGCTTAACATAGCCCCGGAACCAAATATCATTAAGATTACTGCAACTACAGCTGTTGTCACATTACCATCCAAAACAGAGGAAAAAGCGTTCTTATAGCCATTGTAAATCGCAGAACGATATGTAACACCCTTCTTCACCTCTTCTGAGATTCGTTCGGAAATAATAATATTGGCATCTACTGCCATACCAACAGAAAGAATAATACCTGCAATGCCCGGTAACGTTAAAGTATACTGCGGTACGGAGATTGCCAGTAACTGTAACACCATCTGTAGAATTAGTACCAAACAGGCTACAAAACCTGGCAATTTATATAAACTAATCATGATAAAACAAACAAATACAAATGCACAAGCACCCGCTACTAGCATTACGTTTAATGCATTATTACCTAAGGTAGGACTGATGGTACGAAAACTTGATGTAGTCAAAGAAAAAGGCAATGCTCCCGCATTAATCTTTTCAGACAAGCTTTTTGCTTCTTCAAACGTTTTTATGTGATCAATGATTGCTTTACCACCTGAGATTTTACTCTGCACATAAGGGGACGAAATTAATTCTTCATCCATGTAAATACTCATCTTTTTGTTAATTAATTTTCCGGTCGCCTCTTCAAATAGCTTTGCTCCTTCCTTATCAAAAGTCAGCTCTACCACATTTCTCACTTCTACATTCGAACTGATACGATTTGGAGTACTATTAATGATATGTTTTCCATCAATCAAGATATTTCCCTGAGGATCGCGAAAGCTAAGTTGTGCCATCTCACCAATTTCTTGGATTGCTTGTTCTGGATTATAGTCCTTCTCATCTGATTTCCAAGGGAAACGGACAATAATGTAGCCACCATCTTTATCTAGTGTAACTTCTCGATCCGTAATATACTTATTATCTAGACGTATCTCAATAATATCTCTAGCACTTTCAAGTTCTGCCGCCGTCGCTTTTCTGTCCAGTCCTTGTGGTTCAAAGATTGCTTCCACACCACCACGAATATCAATACCAAAACGCATCTTTTGAACACTTTTAAAATTATCTCCTAAACCAAAAATAGCTAATAACACTGAGAGTGCGATAATAACAAGACACGCAAAAAGCGTACCTTTTCCATGACGAATTTTTTTCGTCGTCTTTTTCTTATTGGATGAAAATGTATCCTTATAATTAGACATAACATACCTCACTATAATATGATTTTTCACTGAATACTGTCGCTAATTTATCCTTTTTTCCATCCGTCTTATGGATATAGGCTATCAAATCTAATGATAGATTTGTAATTTCTATAAATTTTTTACTGTTTCTAAGTCTACTATATAAATTGATAATGAGAAACAACGTTTGACTTAATAAAAGGCTTGTCCCAATATCAATAATTTTCTTTTGATCTAAATCATTTTCAAAGCAAATATCATTCTTATGATATTTTGAAATCATATCACTTGAATGATTGAACTGCTTAGATTTATCAACTATGTTTGATTTATTGCTTACATTTTTTAACACTTCGAGCTTTATTTTATATAACCTTCTTTGCTTATTTCCTTCCTTCGTAAGATCAGTATTTAACCTAAAGAATTTTGCAGACGAAAAAAAAGGATATGAACTACCATAAGGAGCAAATATCCCACTAATCAAAAAGAAAGCCGTCAAGGCTAATGCTGTTATCTTATGTAATTGTAACATTCCAACGCCCCCCATTGTGGCTTTCCAAATATATACTGTATATATAACATTAATTTTACTTAGGTACAATCCTTCTTAACTATCCTTAGCATAATCTTAACAAATAAAAAATTTGTGAAAGACACACTAATTACAATGGGGAGCAATGGAAATACAATATGTTGTCACTATATTAAAAACTTCTTATTCTGTCTTTACTATCGTCCGTAGTCTTCTCAATTGCTTTGATTATAGCATAATAGCCATAATCTTCTCTTACCTTAACAAAAACTCTATCCTCAACTTTATGTCCTAGAATAGCTTTGCCAAGAGGTGATTCGATGCTAATTAATCCTTGCAATGAATTCTCCCGTACGGTCGTTATTAACTTATACTTCTCAGTTTCACCATCTTCTTCAAAATAGATGGAAACTATATTATTAATCCCAACCTCATCTTCTGACGAATGGTCTTCAATAACTTCTGCTGTCTTTATCATTCTTTCAAGGTAACGGATTCTACTTTCGTTCTTGTTCTTATCTTTTTTCGCAGCATAATATTCAAAATTCTCGCTTAGGTCACCATGTGCCCTAGCTTCTTTCACTGCTTCGATTGCCTCTTTTCGTACAACTAACTTACGATATTCAATTTCTTCTTGCATTTTATCTATATCACTTTTCGTTAATCTATTATACATTTTAACCTCAATTCTTGTACGATTGTACCATGTAGCCACGACATCAACTTGTACATCAGCATTCTTTCAAAGTGATTTCTTTCATTTTTAGGATAATGCAACATCAAGTATCATCATGATTAAAAATCCTAATGCAAATCCAATCGTCGCTGTATTGGAATGCTCCCCGGTAGAAGCTTCTGGTAATAACTCTTCTACTACTACGTAGATCATAGCACCTGCAGCAAATGCCAGCAGATATGGTAATATCGGAATAATAATACTTGATAATAAAATCGTAATAGCTGCTGCTATTGGTTCCACAATACCTGATATCATACCATGTGCAAATGCCTTACTCTTACTACTCCCTTCACTCTTTAAGGGAAGTGATATAATTGCTCCTTCTGGAAAGTTCTGAATTGCAATACCAATCGCTAATGCAATAGCACCTGCTAATGTGATATCACTTTGATTAGAATATAGCCCAGCGAATACAACACCAACCGCCATACCTTCTGGAATATTATGAAGTGTTACGGCAAGCACAAGCATTGTTGACTTCTGTAAAGAACTCTTTCTACCTTCTGGTTCTCTGCTATTTAAATGTAAATGAGGTATAATACGATCCATTAATAGCAAAAATAATATTCCTAACACAAATCCTACTGCTGCTGGTAAAAACGCAAAACGCCCCATCTCCTCTGACATATCAATCGCTGGGATTAATAATGACCATACAGATGCTGCCACCATGACACCAGATGCAAATCCTAATAGAGATTTCTGCACAAGTGGCTTTATTTCATTCTTTAAAAAGAATACACAAGCAGCTCCTAATGTTGTTCCTATAAACGGTATTAAAATACCAAGTGTAATATACATACCCTTACTCCTTTCAAGGTCTCATAATTTAATTCTTATATTAATTGTTTTATTTTTACTGTTATTCTTTTCTAGTTTTATTCTATTTTAATTCTATTTCTATAGCTACTCACTCTAATCACTACTTCACGAGACTTAAGCGTTACTCTCTATTATTAATAGCAACTACATAGGACAAAAGCATTCCTCGTTATAATGCGGCTAGTCTTTGCTCGATGCTTCTTTCCTCATTTCTAAGCGATACTAATAAGGACTCAATCTTGCTACAATATCTCGATATTTCATCTACATTAGACGCAAGCTTATCTCGCACATTCCAATCCGTGAATATATTGTCAAAGGCAATATCAAAAAATCGAGTACTTCCATCGATTTGATTTATATTAGAATCAAAAGCAATCTTCACATCCTTTAGTTCCTTTTTCATGCGATATGTTGCAGATTGCAATTGTGAAATAATTGCAGATGCATTATCAATCTTATCATACTTCACAAGGTCAGAGATTAATCCCCCTTTAAAAAAGGTATCATAGGTAGCCCAAGACTTCGCACTTTTATACTCGTCTAAAGCATTCTTAGCCAACTCAAACACTCTATGTGTCGCAGTAATTGCTTCCGAAAGCTCTTTCTTTTGTGCATAGAGTTTTTTTCTTACCTCATCTTCTTTTTGGGCTAATTCTATACCTTCTGGGTAATTATTACGTATCTCCTGCTTCTTAAATTTAAGTTCTTGCTCTTTATGAAATATCTCATTTTTGTAACGATTAACTTGCGCTTTTTGATCCTCTATTATTATGGTGAACTCATCATATTTTGCTTTTGCAGCAAGATACTCCTTCGTCTCTTTTTCATACTCCTTTTGATAGTTTCCGGATATTTTCTTAATTAATGTACCAATCGAGTTTTTCTCTAACTGCTTCACATCGTAATGTTCCCGATATAAATCATCCGTATATTTCGTTAGCTCTTTCTTTTTTAATTCCAATCCTTGTTCTTCTCTATACTTTCTTTGTTGTAAAACCTGTATTTCTTGTTCTATTTGCATCACTTCGTGGCACGCTTCTTGATAAGTCACAAAAAAACCTCCTTTGTAAACATCCTATTGTTTAGTTTACCGTAAGTACTATCTAATGTAAATATAGGATTCCAATATTTTGTAGTCCCCGAACCAGATACTTTATCTTATTCTTAAAGTATGCAAGTAAAACTTACTCTTTACTCGCCTCTTCTTTAATTCTATGATACAATATTTATCATAAACTAGCATATAAGATTTAATAGATTCAACAAGAATTGATGTAAACTATTTATGTAATGGTTTTAAAAAATTTGTAAACATGTGTAATTGTTTCAACATATTAATAGTGAATAACATGTGTGATGATTTCAACATATTAATAGTGTATAACATGTGTGAATGTTTAAATAAATAATAGTCAGTTTTAAATAATAACTTTTGCAAATTCGTAATACCAAAAAAAATATCTAGTACGGAAAGCAGGGATTCCTATGAGTTTAAAAACCGATTTTTCAGACTTCTCATCTCAAATGCCACCCTTAACAGAATATCCAAGGCCACTCTTAAAACGTACTAGCTATTATAACCTAAATGGATATTGGGATTACGCCATTACAAAAACAAATAAAATACCTAATTCCTATGATGGTAACATACTTGTACCATTCTCACCAGAGAGTGAGCTCTCCGGTGTAAATCGCCAATTAATGCCAGACGAGTTTCTTTGGTATCATCGAATAATACAAGACCCAAGAACAAATAACAGTAATCGAGTCTTATTACAGTTTGGTGCAGTAGATCAGACGGCTGATATCTTTATTAATAATTATCATCTATTTTCTCATCAAGGCGGTTATCTTCCTTTTAGTATTGACATTACCGATCAACTTACGGAAGAAGAGAATTCTCTGCTTGTTATGGTCACTGATGTAAGTGATAGCTCTTATCATGCTAGAGGAAAACAAAAGTTAGAATGTAGTGGCATGTTCTATACCGCTCAAAGTGGAATATGGCAAACAGTATTTATGGAATGTGTCCCGTCCACTTATATTCAAAATCTAAAGATTACTCCAGATATTGATACGAATTCTATTACTTTTGAATTAACTATCGCAGGTAATGACATGCCTTCCAATATGATGCATAGAAATACACTTCGTATCAGCAAGGGTTCAGCAAATCCCATCAAAAGCAGCGTATGTCAAGTCGATGATAGAGTAACTGAGCAGGAAGTCTTATTTACAAAAGAGTTTTCCCATCCCTCCTGCGTTACAATTAACTTACCTAAAGTGCATTATTGGACTCCCGAGGATCCGTATCTTTATGATGTTACCATAACCTATGGAAATGATGTTGTGGAATCCTATTTCGCTATGCGCAAGATTTCCATTGGTATGGATCAAAACCAAATACTGCGGTTATTTCTTAATAACGAACCTTATTTTCAGAATGGATTGCTAGATCAAGGATACTGGCCTGAAAGCTTATATACACCTCCCTCTGATGAGGCAATGATTTATGATATTACTATGGCAAAAGATCTTGGATTTAATCTGCTAAGAAAGCATGCAAAATTAGAACCTTCACGGTGGTATTACCACTGTGACCGACTTGGAGTTCTTGTATGGCAGGATTTTGTTAATGGCGGGAGTTCCTATCGTTCCTGGTTTGTTACCATTTTTCCCACTGTTTTTCCTCGTCTTGCTACGCTTATTAAGGATAACACCTATCGATTGTTTTCGAGAAGCGATGAGTTAGGAAAGGAAGAATTTCTGTCTGATATGAAACGTACGGTGGAGTATCTTTATAATCACCCTAGTATTGTAGTATGGGTTCCATTTAATGAGGGCTGGGGACAATTTGACAGTATAAAAGTTACTGAATACCTAAAAGGCCTTGATAACACTAGATTAATCGATACCGCAAGCGGATGGTTTGATCAAGGCTGTGGAGATGTTAGAAGCTTGCATATCTACTTCACTCCAATGCGCTTTCGCCCTAGTAATAGGGCACTGGTATTATCAGAGTTTGGTGGTTATACACTACGTATACCTTCTCATACCTATAGTGATTCCACTTATGGATATCGCCATTATAAAACATCACAGGCTTTAACCGACGCCATAGTTTCCGTTTATGAAAAGAAAATTATTCCTGGGATAGAAAAGGGATTATGTGCCGTGGTCTATACGCAACTTTCCGATATTGAGGAAGAGATTAACGGACTTATTACTTATGATAGAAAAGTTTTAAAAGTTGAGAAAGAACGTATTATTAAAATGAATCAGCTCTGTAAGAAGATGGCTTCTAACATCAAGAAAGATGATTAAGCATTCCTATTCCTGGACTAAAATTAAGACTTAGTATAAAACCCTCCTATTCCCTCTATAATTGAGACTTAATAAAAACGGAATATTCTACGGGTAAAGATTAATGCCCCATAAGAATATTCCGTTTCATAATTTTTTTACTTCTCTATCTGAATACTTTTATTATTATTTGACTAACTTATTGCTTAACCACATGCCCTATTCTTTCTCGATCATATTCGACTTTATAGGATGGTCGCTTTTTAAGCATAATGCATTCGGATTCATCAAGTGCAACCTTCACATGTTTACTAAATATGTTTCCGCACTGTTCGAGATTATACCTGGAAGGAAGATATTCTGGTTCGAGTGCACATGCCGCTCTAAAATGCTTCATTGCTCCCATTAAATCTCTTTTCTCTTTTAATATAACCCCCATCCAGTTATGGGGTTTTGCAGAGTGTGGGTACCTAATCATTGCTTCTTTAATCAGTATTTCACACTCATGAAACATATTTAGATTTAGAAACTTTCTTATTTGTTGACAATATTCTTGTAAGTCATAATTTTTTTCTTCCTCATTATCCTTCATCCTCTTCCCCTCCGAAACATTAAAAACTTTCTTATGGCATCCAATATAAGTTAACTTAAAATCCATCTTTAAGACATATTAGCTTTATTCAACTATACTTTTAACATCCGGTATCCAATGCCAACATGAGTTTGGATGTATTGCGGCGCCTGCGTATCCTTTTCAATCTTTTTCCGTAAAGTTGCCATAAACACCCGAAGCGATGCTACGTCATTATCCCAAGAGCTTCCCCATATTTCCTTAGTGATATAAGTGTGAGTTAGTACTTTGCCAACGTTTTTTGCAAGTAGGCATAGCATTTTATATTCAATCGGTGTTAGATGAAGCTCCATCTCGCTCATATAAACACAGCCTGCTGCATAATCGATCTTTAATTCTCCATTAATAAAAACAGATGCTTCATCTTCTGAAGTCGATTGAATATAAGTTAATCTTCGAAAAGTTACTCGAAGTCTTGCCAATAACTCTTCCACCGAAAATGGTTTGGTTAAATAATCATCTGCCCCTGCATCCAATGCCTCGATTTTATCCACATCTTCACTTCGCGCGCTAATAACGATGATAGGAATCTTAGACCAAGAACGTATCTTTTTTATTACCTCCGTACCGTCCATATCCGGAAGTCCTAGATCAAGTAAAATCACATCTGGATTGTATGAAATAGTCTCCATTATTGCACTTTCTCCATTTGCTGCGATTCGATATTTATATTCGTGCATTTCAATTGTAGTTGTAATAAGATTTCGTACCGCTTGATCATCCTCTACAACCAATATAAGTGATTTATTCATGTAAGTTTACCTCCTCGGATGGTAATGTGAAACGAAACACCGTTCCTTTTGGAATATTATCATGTACTGATATATCTCCCCCATGCGCTGTAATGATAGATTTGCATAATGCAAGCCCTAATCCTAGACTTCTTCTACTATCTGCAACTGTTGTATTCGCTGTATAGAACATATCAAAGACTTTTTCTTTTGCTTCTTTACTAAGGCCGTTTCCATCGTCTGCGATTTCAAATACAAGAAAAGGTTTTTCTTTTTTTACCGTCAGCATAATGTGAGAGCCAGCTGGCGTATACTTAATCGCATTATCTACTATATTTATAATTACCTGTATGATTAGCCTGGCATCCATTTTCGCAAGGAGAAAGTCCTCCTCTTGGATCACTTTAATGGTATGCTCTAAACTTTTTCTATTAATGTATTGAAGAGCCTCAGTTATTACCTCCTCAACAAGCTCTGTAGTAAACCTTAAATTCATTGTCCCGTCTTCGATGCGCGTTACAGAAAGTAGATTTTCCACCAAATTCATTAACCAAAGAGAATCGTCATAGATATCACTATATAGAATTCGTTTTTTTTCTATTGATAATGTTTCCTCATTTGATAATAGGACTCCAGCATTACCTGAGATACTCGTTAATGGAGTCCGCAAGTCGTGAGAAATGGAGCGTAACAAATTGGCTCTTAATTGTTCGTTCTTTGCAAGAATTTCGGCGTCTTCTCGTTCTTTTCGAATTCTCTCATTCTCAAGTGCAAGAGCACACTCACCAAGCATCGATAACACGATGCTATGCTCAAATGAATCCAGTGTGTCCCCATTCATTGCAATACCTAATACTCCATAAACATTCTCATTGACACGTATTGCTAGGTAAAAGCACTTCGCATTTCCAAGTGTACTCGTTGTTGCTCCGGCATGTTTATTATTTTTATATACCCACATGGCAACTGCTTTTTCATGCTCATTATAGTAACTCTCTCCCGATTCATCTTCTTTTCCTGAGAATACTATAGGTGTTTTTAAGCCCTCAGTATCTGCATCATAGAAAATGATATCCCTATGAAGTAACTTCGTTAATTGGTTGGCAATAACAGCAATAATTCCTTCCCTGTTCTTCTGTTTTTGAATTAGCTGATTCGTTTCTAATAGAATTTTAGTACGGTATGCTGTCTGAGCCGCCTGCTTTGCATGCTGTTTTATTTTTACTGCCAGAGAACTGGTGATGAAGGCGGATAAAAACATTATTAAAAAGGTAAACGGATATCCTCCATCATAAGCACTAAACGTAAATCGAGGAATCGTAAAAAAGAAATTAAAAACCAATACACTTACTATAGAGGACACTAGACTATATATTCTTTGTGTTGTTAAGATTGCAGTAATTAGTACGCTTAAGATATAAACCGTAATAATATTTGCTTCACTAAAACCAAGTTCATAGAATAGAAATCCAAGCATAGTGGCAAGCATTAGTATTACAATACTCTTTATCACATCTGAAAATACAAAGCTAAATTTTTGCTCTTTTAAATTCTTTGCTTTATAGAATGCAGTTTCTTTATCCGGAATAATATAGATATCCAAATTCGGTGCCAGGATTGTTAACCTTTCTGTTAATGAGGGCTTTCCAAAGAAATACTTGCGTCTTGCATTATTTCTTCCAACGACGACCTTGGATACTCCACTAATTCTTGCGAACTCTGATATCTGTAACGCAATATCATCACCGTAAACGGTTTCAATCGTTGCGCCTAACTGTTGAGCAAGACGCATATTTTTTTTCAATCTATTTTTATTCTCCTCACTAAGTACAGAAAAGTCAGGTGTTTCTACAAAAAGAGCAGTAAAGCTTCCCTTAAATGCATTGGCCATCCTTGCAGCTGTTCTTATTATCTTACCGTTGGTGGGAGCGGATGAGATACACACTAAAATATGTTCATCGGTAAAAAACTCTGTTCCTAAGGCAATTCGTTGTTTATCCGATATTTTATTTACACGGTCGGCACAGCGACGAAGCGCTATTTCACGTAGTGCCACCAGATTCTCTTCACTAAAAAAATTCCCTAATGCTTTCCTTGCTTGTGTTTCTTCATAAATATACCCATTATGAAGTCTTTCCATTAACTCAGTTGGCTCGATATCCACCAATTCCACCTGGTCAGCATCATCGAATACATGGTCAGGAATCCGCTCTCTCACTATAACCCCTGTAATGGTGGCTACGATATCATTTAAACTTTCTATGTGTTGTACATTTACCGTGGTATAAACATCAATTCCTGCCTTTAACAACTCTTCAATGTCTTGATACCGTTTTAGATGACGACAAGAGTCAGCATTCGTGTGTGCAAGTTCATCCACCAGTATAATCTGTGGTTTTCTTTTGATTGCTGCATCCAAATCAATCTCTTTTAGGGTGATTCCTTTGTGATTTACCTTTTGTACTGGTATGCATTCTAAACCTTCTAGTAACTTCGCGGTTTGAGGGCGTTTATGCGGTTCCACATACCCTACAACGACATCTTGCCCCTTACTCTTGGCAACATGTGCAGCTTCCAGCATGGTATAGGTCTTCCCTACTCCAGCTGCATAACCAAAGAATATCTTTAGATGTCCTCTGGTTACTTTCTTTTCCTGACCAAAAAAACGTCGTAACAATTCCTCTGGATTTGCCCGTTCCTCTTGCATAAACTCCCTCCCTTCCCATATTATTCACTATTATAGCTATTATTGTTATAATATATTTTTTGATAAAATGCTATCTCTTCTTTTCTCATCCATCATATCATTCTTTGTTTTAAGATAGTGTAAGAATAGCATAATAAGGGATTAAGATTGTGTAAAGATAGGATGTGAAACAAGACAATATAAGTTATCTAGTAAACGATTGGGACACTACTTAGGAGTAATTTTGTATCAATCATTATATTACTTATACTAGTCCTAGTTTTTTTATTTCAGTCCTTGTTTTTTTATTTCAGTCCTTGTTTTACTTTTTTCAGTCCTTGTTTTACTTTTTTCAGTCCTTTTACTACCTGTAACCTTTGTATTACTTATCATCCCATATAATCCATTCAAGTAAACTGGGTTATCTATTTATGTAACTATAAATATTACTAAGATAAAAAAATAGGAATAGATGGTAAAAAATATCACTCTACCACCTATTCCTACTGTCTTTCATCCTTAGGGATTTCTCTGAAATCACGTAACCATTTAGCTAGAAGGAATACTGATCTTCTTGCTTATCTTTCTTATCGATCAGTCCACATAATAGCGAACTTAATAATACTTTCTCCCTCGCACATAAATCATCTAATCTTACTGCTATATCCTCTAACATCTGCCTGTTTTTTAATAGGTTGTATTTCATTACTGTATTTCGCAACGTATAATAATCAGATTCTAGCTCTCCAAAATCAGAAAGTTTGACGCAGCCTTCTACTAGATATCCATTCTCTTGTAAATATTCCACACGCTGTTTCATCAATAACTTATGTTCATACAGTAGGTGAAATGGGCGAAAATCCACATCACCGTTAGAACATTTCAAGAACTTGTCACGAACTATCTCGATAACATGAAAACCAAAATCACAAGGTTGTTCGTATCTAACATCAAATGTTTCTTTAGACTCTATGTATCTTTCTAACCCATCCGCAATCTGCTTCACATTAATATAACTTTTTACTTCAGGATTTACTGATAGTACCCCAACATCCGTCATAAAATCATATCTGCTATCGATGGAACGATAGGACTGTTCAATTTCAGAAAATGGACATTCGACAAACACAAATTTTCCGTTCTGTAAATTATCTGCAAGATAAACAACATCCTTACCTAAATCATATCCATAGATAAAGACTTCATGTTCCATATGTTTTTTCTGATAAAACCACTGTGCTTCTTTGATATAAAATCGATCTACATACATAAACACATATTCATTGGCATTGATTGCTTCTATTATTAACTGCTTAATATTTCCTAAAAACCCCTCGGTAATAATGTATTTTGGAATAGTACGAAATGAAATCGATGGGCAATGGCTTAAGAACAGATGATGATTATCAAACGTTACGATGTTCCACCCTTTACTGTATCGAAGCTGAATAAAATTATTATGAATCCATGGAATCATACTCTCTGGTAATACTGAAAACAAAAGTCCGTACGCAGTATAACATGTAATACTTGGTTTTTTTGTTTGTAAAATTTTTTGCTCCATTAACCTATGCTCCTTTTGCTTATATTTTATCTTTTAGCTCTTTATATGCAATTCGCCTCTTATCTCTATTTTACCAAAATATGTTATTTTATTCAACATATTTACTTTATCTTCCTCTGTGATTTCAATATGGTACGTAAAGTGAAATTTTAAATCAATATGGCAATTGGATCACTACTTATGTTTGGAGCATCATCCTCATCAGAAACAATATCTTAGATTTAAAAAGGCTACGAGTAAAGGAAATGGCGGCTAGTTTAACTTCCCATCTTTGCTTTGTCATTTTACGATATTCTGCAAAATCTCCTGATAGCGTCTTGTGGCAAGGTCGCTTGTCTTATCTTTTTTACAAAAATTAAGTTTTGCAAGTTTGGGTACAACCCTTTCAACAGGGATTTTTCCGTTAACCGTTTTCAATTCCAGCGCTTTTAATGCTTCCAGAAAACGCTCATCTTTTTTTGCCCTGTCATAGAATGCCAAAACATACACATAGTAAAATAGATTATAACCACGGAACGGATATTCTATCTGCATAAACAGTGAACCTATCCCATAATGGCAAGGGCTGATAGGCTTACGGATAACCCAATGCTCTAACAGAAAATCAACCGCTTTATCCAGTCTTGTGTCATTGTTATGATTTGGAGAATAGCGAAACAAATCCAATGCAACCAAAGTAGTGTATGGTGTTGAATACTCGGTTTCCTCGCCCCTCCCAAAACTGTATTTATCACATTTCCAACCTCCGTCCTCTTGTTGAGTACCAAGAAAATATGCAAAGGTCTTTTTGAGCCTATCATCATCAAAATATCCCATACGGCACAATATATTTGCAGCTAAAGCGGTATGGCATGGATAAATGCCGCCTGTGGGCGATGTTTTAAATCTGCCGTCCTCTTTCCAACTACTGAAAATAAGTTCAGCGACATTCTTCAGCACTTCATCATCAGACGGTACACCCAATTCCAGTAAATATAAAGCGCTCTCCAGTGTGGTATAGGGCGCTCCTTTTAGAAACTTGTGGTCGGCGGTTGTCCAATAATCCGCGCCATTATCATACCTGTGGGATAAGATTGAATCTACATCAGATAAATATTTCTGCTCAACACTCATATACTCCACCTCAATCCTCATTTTCATAGTTTTATTCTATCATCAATTGGTGCAATCACAATTCCATATCTTTAAGCTTGGGCTGCGTCATCCTCTACTCCAGTTGGAAGGTAGATTCTATAGTCTTCCTAATACCATATTGGGGTTGTTTCGTCAAGTCATTTAATTTATTCCCTGCTTAACAGTCCTTTAATTTATCCTCGGTTGTGCTTTCCGCATATGCTGTTTTTTTCTGCAGCAGGTTACCATTCTTATCGTAGGAATAATCTGTCATGGAGTACTCGCTTTTTTGGGTAGCATCCGTATGAGAAAGGGTAACGGAATTCGCAAGTCGATTACGCTCATCATAATCATAGGATGTTCGAATAAAATCCAACCCTTTTTGCGACAATTCCATTGTTCGATTTCCGCTCTTGTCATATTCGTAGGATAGGATATTACCAGTTGTCTCTTGAACCTTCTTTAAACGGTTTAAAGAGTCATAAAGTATACTCTTATACTAATATCTACTCATAAACTAATCGCCCAAGCAATCATAACGAGCAAAAGCGACTACCAACCATACTGGTAATCGCTTTGCTGCTTTTATTTTTCCTATTTTGTCTGCTCTTCGCTTATCTCTACTACTTTAGGTGCATTTGCTATGCATTTGGAATATCAGGATATAAAGATGTAAATTTAATTTTCATATTCTCAATCATATAAACTAACTCATAAAATATAGTATCCGGATCTTCCTCTCTGCTCCAAGAACGAACCTCCTCATCACCTAGGTACTCTTTGACTTCTTCAAATTTCATACCTTCTTTTACTTTATATATTGATACATTAGGACCACAATTTATATACCATATACTATCTCCATTGTATTCAATACTAATATCATTTTTTTCATATCTATACATGATATTACCATCTACACCTACCCAGTCTTCAATATAGTCAGTCCCAAGATACTTCTCAACCTCAATTTGGGATAATTTAAATAAATGTATAATATCTTCTTCGTTAAAAGCTCCATCAGAGAACGAAATCGGCTCATTCTTCAATGCATCTTTATTTATTGATTGATTCCCTGTAACTTCCTTTTTGCTTTCTTTCATTTTACAACCAAATAAACCAAGTAAAAACAAGGTTAATCCTACACTAATTATTACTTTTCGCATAAATAATCTCCTCTTTAAGTTCATAACCAAGTAAAGCAAGCTATGGGCTGGACTTATTCTTTTTTGTGGTATAGATATGGTATTTCCTTATTAATGTGCAATAAACTTTCAGATTACCTCCTGTGTTTGAGTTTGTGGCTAGTGACACCATCCTCATTATATCACAGGAGGTTTTCTTTAATTCCCTTCATCGTTTCCTCTTGCATTATTTACCCAACATAACCAAGAGATTGTACTTTTTTACCATCGATAAGAGTTGCCATATTTTTTAGAGCGCTTATCTTTACTTATATCTTGTGTTTCAAGTGGTTGAAAATGCCACGCTTCCCTTTGGTCTGCATCATACCCATTCCCCTCTGTTAAGGGTTTGTATATTCTTCAACTTTAATGTTCAAGTGTTCTTTCAATGGACTGAGTGTCTTTTTATGAACTGAGTTCACAATTAGTGTTAATATTTTATTTACAAATATTAACACTAAGAAATAGAATAGACTAAATTATCTTTTTCCCATACTACTCCTCCTATTTGGTCCATTTATATGAATTGTCGTATAACTGAAACCTTTTAGTATAGCTTTAGCTATGAAAGGCAGAGCTTAAAAAGCTGCTCTGCCTTAAACATAATCATGTCATTCTAAAAGCTAAACACCAAAAATACTTAATTCTTATAAATGTACATATAAGTTATTGGACTATTTTCATCCGCAATTTCTCCATACACTTCCATATTATTAATATCAATTTTAAGCCTATAATACACGATATCCACATCCGCCTCAGGACTTGAGCTTTGTATCGTTACATTTGGGATGATTTCTTTAATCTCATTGTATGTCATTCCAATATGTACTCCATAAAAATTAATATTATCCCCACATCCTATATATCTAACTTCCTCATGAGATGCATCTTCTTCTGGTATATCATCAAAATAACAAATTTGAATGTCATACTTCGGATACATGTATAATGTTAAGGTTCCTTCCGCACCAGTCTCTTTTATATTATAATCTGTACCAATTTTGGATTCAATTTGCCCTCTACAAAGACTAAATAATTCAATAATATCCTGTTCATTGAAATAACCATCAGAAAACTCAAATGTAGCTTCAGATGATCCCTCAGCAGTTGGTTCTGGTACTTTTAAATTAATTTCTTCTGTTTTTATTAACGAACACGAACATAATAGAAATATTAGCAATAAGAAATATATTAGGAACAATTTTCTTTTCATCATACTTTTCCTCCTATTTTATCCAAGAATAAGAATTGCCATATAAATTAAACCTATCGGGCTTTTTTATACCATCAGTTTCAATGGGCTGTATATGCCAAGGTTCCGGCTCAGGGTTACCATTAATTCCATCATACCCATTCCCAGGCGTCATCGGTTTAAATAATCCATACTCCAGTAATTCCTTTTGGTCTTCTGTTTTTTCATCCGCACATAAACTTCTCAATTCTGGCATATCCTTCTTCGTTTTATCAACATCAATTGCAAAACCAATCTCATGCCATCCGGTACCTGGAACGGCAGCTGAACCATTACCACCAACCCATTTCCCATCTTTATCCTGATATCCCCCGGATGCTTTAAAAGCTTTCACCTGATCATCGTAACTCCTTTTACCTCCGTTTGATGTAATATAAATAGTAATGCCATTATCTTTTGCGTATTTCGCTAGTCTCCCCGCAAATACAGGATCAATAAGTGCCTGATCATTATTAGAAAAATATAAGTATTTTGTCGGGTTTTCAACACCTTTATAAGCAGCTGGATCCAATTTTGAATCGATTTTACTCCAATCAGTTACTGAAGGTGTCAAATTATTGTTCGGTAATAGTGTAAGATTGCTTGCAAAATACCAAGAAAAGACTCTATTACCCTGCTTTTTATTATCTTCTGAAGGATTTTTTTTCAATTCCTGAATTGTTTTATTTCCAACTATACCATCAACCTTTAGATTATTCTTAGATTGAAAATTCTTCACAGCTGCTTGCGTCTTCGCACCAAACTTTCCATCTTCCTCTAATTTATATCCATTCTGATTTAGTAATTGTTGCATTTCTTTAACATCATCACCCTTACTACCAACCTGAAGATTTCTATGCTCCATCGGATCATAATACCGTATCGGATTATTTGTACAATAAGTATATCGATTCAAACTTAACGGATCATTGTATTTTCCTCCATACGTATCCTCCGTTAAGAATCTAGCTATCTTGCTGTCATAGTATCTGGCATTCAGATAATATAGCTTAGTTTCTACATCATACTGATATCCTGCATAAGTGATGGTATTATTCGCTTGCCTCTGCTTTGATAATAGGTTACCAAACGCATCATAACAGTAAGTTGCAGCCATGGTACCATTTTGCTTTAGAAGTGCTGTGACATC
>ERZ791922.596-NODE-596-length-20486-cov-2.886790_pt1 | contig 20486 bp, 10 predicted proteins | sample MGYA00510134_ERZ791922 | MGnify/ENA primary metagenome ERZ791922 (study PRJEB30046, sample SAMN00792101) | human gut metagenome | study: EMG produced TPA metagenomics assembly of the A metagenome-wide association study of gut microbiota in type 2...
CAAACATATCTTTGTGATAGTGGGTGACTAGGGGTGTTTCAGCGTTCATGATCTGATAATGTCCGAAAAAATTAAGTCCCGGTATTTGAAGCTGCTCATTGATCAATGTCTGGCGGACATCAGACATGCAATATTCTCCGGAATACTGGACCGGTGTTTCCATACAGATTCCCTCCCAACTGCAAATCTTTAATTTTGTGCAGTACCTTATCCTGATAGCAACACATTTTTGACCATTATATAATTGAATATAGGATAAGTCAATTTGATTTCGAAAGGTGGAAAAGCGAAGATGAATGGAAGAGAACGAATGTTGACTGCGCTGGACGGAGGCTGCCCGGACAGGATCCCTGTGACGACCCATCATGTCATGGATTACTTCCTGGATACATATATGAATGGATGTACTTCTCAGCAGTTTTTCCGGCAGATGGGACTGGATCCGATTTACTGGGTCAATGATTATGAATACACAGAGAAGGCGAAAGAAAACTGGCGCATTGATTCAGAAGAACTGCCCGGACAGGCGTATCAGACTGTGAGGTATTATGTGCGGACGCCGAAGAAAACGCTGAGCATGGTACTGCAGTCCAATCAATATACCACGTGGGTTTCCGAGCATTTGCTAAAGGAGAAAAAAGATATCGATATCCTGGCAGAATATCTGCCGTCTCCGATTGTCAGAAAGGACCTGGTAAATGAAGCTGCTGACAAGTATCCGGGAAGCATTATCCGCGGAAATATCCCGGTTTTTGACATTTTCGGCCAGCCGGGATGCTGGCAGGATCTGGCATGCATTTACGGCATACAGGATCTGATCATGGAGACCTATGATGATCCGGAGTGGGTAGAAGAGGCGCTGAATATTCTGCTGAAGAGGAAGCTGGATTATGTGGAGACACTGGATGGGTGCAGGTATGACATTTTGGAACTGGGAGGCGGCGATGCATCCACGACAGTCATATCTCCGGGTATATTTGATGAATTTGTGGCGCCGTATGACAGGCAGATCGTAAAGGCAGTGCAGGAAAAAGGCATCCGGGTCGTGTACCACACTTGTGGAGGGATGATGCCGATCCTTGAGAATATCGCTGACATGGGCGTGAACGCGATGGAGACATTTACCCCGGTCGATATGGGCGGAGATGTGGATCTGGCAGAAGCCAAAAGAAGGATCGGAGACAGGGTGTGCATGATCGGCGGGTTCGATCAGTTCCATTTCTTTACAGGGTGCACGCCGGAGGATACCAGAAGAAAGGTAAGGGAATGCTTTGAGGCTGCAGGAGGGAACGGCGGATTCATCCTTTCGCCGTCAGACCATTTCTTTGATGCGGAACCGGAACTGATCCGCGCGTTTGCGGATGAAGCGGCGAAATGCACTTATTAGAAAAACGAATGGATCTGGAAGAAAGATACAAATCTAAAAGACTGATTTAACCGTACTAATTTGATTATTTCTATGGCTTAAATCCTATGGATACAAATTAGAACCGTATTAAATAGTACAATCCAGTTATTTGAAGATCAGGCTATTCGTACGATTTGGGATGAAGAACAGAAAGTAAACAGCAAAATTATTGCCCCCCAAAATAAAAATTGCGTCCCCATTCCAAAACAATTTTTCCTATACTGAATCTGACCACATAAAGAAACGAAATGGAGGGTTCATTATGAGACAGATCAGATTAGGATTGATCGGAGCAGGCGAGCGGGGAGCAAATTGCTACGCACCCTACGCGCTGAAATATCCGGCGGAGGTAAAGTTTGTATGTGTGGCGGAGCGGATCGACAGCAGGCGAAATGCTTTTGCAGACGCGCACCATATCCCGGCGGAAGACCGCTTTGATGACTGGCATGCCCTGCTGGACAGGGGATATGACCTGGACGGCGTCATCATCGCGACCCAGGATCAGGAACATTATGAACCTGCCATGGCGGCGATTGATAAGGGCTATAACATCTTACTGGAAAAGCCCATGGCAGAGACAGCGGAGAAGACACGCAGGATCGTAGAAGCGGCAAAAGAGAAAGGCACATTTCTCATGGTGTGTCATGTGCTCCGGCACACGCCTTACTTCCGGGCGATCAAGCAGGTCATCGATGAGGGAAAGATCGGTGAGATCCAGAGCATCCATCATATCGAGAATATCGGATACTGGCACTTTGCCCACAGCTATGTCAGGGGAAACTGGAGGAACGCGGATGAGTCCAGTCCCATGATCGTGGCAAAATGTTCCCATGACACGGATATCATCAACTATCTGCTTGACGGGAAGAAGTGTACGAAAATTTCTTCCTTCGGAGGCCTTTCCTATTTCACGCCGGAGAATGCGCCGGAAGGAGCGGCTGAACGGTGCGAGGACTGCCCACACAATAAAACATGTATGTACTCTGCTTACAAATATCTGGAAGACCGGAAGATGCATAGAGCTCTCAGAGACATCATCATGAGAACGGATGACAATGACGCTTTCCTGAAATATATGCTGAAGACACCTTACGGAAGATGCGTATACCACTGTGATAACAACGTGGCGGATCATCAGGTGGTCATCATGGAATATGAGGACGGAGTAACCGTATCCTGGCAGGCGTCAGCGTTCACGAAAGAGATCATGCGCCAGACTAAGATTATGGGAACAAAAGGGGAGATCGAAGGATGCATGGAGGATGATGAGTTCGAGATACGGGACTTCGCGACGGGAAATGTCACGACAGTCCACGTCCATACACCGAAGACACTGCATTCCGGCGGGGACGAGTGTATCATGCAGACATTTGTCAGCGCCCTGCGGGATCCGGGAGCAGATCAGCTGATGTACAGCGCCGAGCTCTCCCTTCAGGGGCATATCATGGCGTTTGCCGCGGAGGAATCCCGGGCAGACGGGGGAAGAGTGATCGATCCGGCATCTCTTTTATAAAGGAGAACCCTGTTTCTTTTTCACATACTCCGTGGGGGAGCAGAGGTTGAAGCGCTTAAAGACGACTGCGAAATAACTGCTGTTGTCAAAGCCCAGCATGGAAGAGACGTCTGTCACGGACCTCCCTTCCATGAGGAGGGTTTTTGAGAATTCGATTTTCTCATAGTTGATGAACTGCCTCGGCGAGAAGCCGATCTGATTCTTGAATTTCTGCTTGAACTGCGACACTGACAGATGGCTGATATCCGCCAGTTGTTCCAGGGAGATATCGTCTGCGAGATGGTCCAGGATATAATCCAGCGTTCGGCCGATATCCGGTGTCAGCTTGAAGGTGGTCCTGTCCTGATATTCGATCAGCTTATAGAGGAGCAGACTGAGATACTGTCCCGCAAGCTGAGGGTTCCTGCCCTGGGCACAGATGTCAAAGGCTGATTTTATCAAGGGGTAGACCTCCTTGGCATTGGTGTGGAACTGCGGGGTGTCAAACAATGCCAGCCTCTCTTTTACATAGCGGGAGGCTGTCTCGTTTAAGTACAGGAACTGCTCCGAGTCAGCTGCCAGGTGGAACCAGTACATCTCACAGACAGAGACCGGGAGAGAATTGGTGCTGTGGATCTGGTTGGGCTGAGTGATGAACACATCGCCTCCGCTCAGCTTGTAGTCTGTCCCGTTGATGGAAAAGACGGCAGAGCCTGCGGAGATATATACGATTTCAAAACAGTTTTTATGAAAATGCGGCGGAAGTGATTCTGTCGCATTTTTTCGGTTCTGCCTTGCGAACAGGAGTATGGCAGGGATTTTTGTCTCATCCTGCGTTAAAATGTGACGTTTATCCGTATGTTCATAATGATCGATCAATTCAACAGCTCTGTCCATAATTCTGCCCGTAAGATTTCCTTTCTGTCATATTCTGCATGAAGTCCCGTTCTGATCCGGTCTCATTTCCGATTCTGATATTACAGATTATAACAGACATCAGGGGAAAGACAAACATTTGCCAAAATATTTATACCCATTGCCAAAAATCTTATCCATAGCAGAGCGGGAGATATTATAGAATGATATCCGAAAAAGATTATTCAATAGAAAAGAAATGAGGAATAGAAAGATGAAGAATTATTATCCGGGAATCGGACACGTGGAAAACATGATCGAACTGATGGAGACTTCCGACGGAAGCTTCGCCTGCGGAAAAGAAGGCGTGGAGGCAATCTATACGCCGCTTGACAAGAAGGTGGAATTCGTATCCTTCGCAGACAAGACCATGTGCTATGTCAAGTCAGCCATGGGCTACCCGGCGTGGTACAAAGTGCCGGAGGCGTGCTACGAGGGACCGGCGACAGCGATCCTGATGGACCTGGACGGCACCAGCGTAAGGAGCGAGTCCTTCTGGATGTGGATCATTGAGCAGACCATCGCAAAGCTGATGAAAAATCCGAAATTCGAGCTGGAAGCAGCAGATGAGCCGCACGTATCTGGACACTCTGTGTCAGAGCATCTCCAGTACTGCATTGACAAATACTGCCCGGACAAGACTGTGGAAGAGGCAAGGCAGATTTACTTCGCCACAACAGAATATGAGATGAAAGAGATCCTGGAAGGAAGAGGGAAACAGGGCGCGTTCACACCGGCGCCGGGACTCAAAGAATTCTTATATGAAGTAAAAGGCCACGGGATCCGGATCGGACTCGTTACATCCGGTCTTTATACAAAAGCAATGCCGGAGATCATCTCTGCATTTAAGACACTTGATATGGGCGATCCGCTGGAATTCTATGACGCAGTCATTACAGCGGGAACTACATTTAAAAAGGGTCAGACAGGAACCATCGGCGAGCTGGCGCCGAAGCCGCATCCGTGGCTGTACTCTGAGACCGCGAGAGTCGGACTGGGGATCACGGAAGAAGAGAAATCAAGAGTCGTGGGCTTCGAAGATTCCTCAGCAGGAGTCATGGCGATCCGTCTCGCTGGCTTCCAGGCAGTGGGCATCAATGGCGGAAATATCCATGCAAGCGGCATGGAGTCACTCTGCATGAAACAGTATGACCTTCTGGGCGACGCGCTGCCGCTGCTGTTAGGGAAATAGTCAGAGAACGGAGGCAGGAAGATGAGTGTGTTAAAACTTCAGCCGGCATTTAAGGATTATCTGTGGGGCGGCCGCAGGCTGGCAGATGAGTATAATAAGGAATATGACGGAGACATTCTGGCAGAGTCATGGGAGCTCTCCTGCCACCCGGACGGATTGTCCAGGATCGCAAACGGTCCTTACGCCGGGAAAACTCTGCAGGAGTACATAGACACAGAAGGAAAAGAAGTACTTGGAAAGAACTGCCGGAGATTCCGGGATTTCCCGGTGCTGATCAAATTCATTGACGCAAAGCAGGATCTCTCGGTCCAGGTCCATCCGGACAACCGTTTTGCCCTGAAGAATGAAGGACAGTACGGAAAGACCGAGATGTGGTATGTCGTGGACGCAGGACCTGAGGCGTTCCTGTATTACGGGTTTAAGAAAGAGGTCAGCAGGGAAGAATTCGCAGAGCGGATCAAAAATGATACGCTGCTGGAAGTGCTGAATGCTGTGCCCGTGCAGAAGGGTGATATCCTCTTTATCGAGGCAGGGACGATCCACGCCATCGGAAAGGATATCCTGATCGCGGAGATCCAGCAGAACTCCAATGTCACATACCGGGTCTATGACTACGGAAGAGTCGGGAAAGACGGGAAAAAGCGTGACCTTCATATTGAGAAAGCGATCGCTGTCACGAACAGGGTGCCCATCCTGAAAGGAAAGAACAGTTACCCTCATGTGGCGGACTGTGATTATTTTACCGTGGATAAGCTGAATTTGGACGGAAAGATGATGAGCCGGATGGAAGGCAGCGTGTCAGAGGAAAGCTTTGTCAGCATCCTGATCCTGGACGGAGAGGGTACGGTTTCCTGTGAAAATGACAGCGAAGGTGTGACCTTCCGAAAAGGCGACAGCCTGTTCCTCCCGGCAGGGAGCGGAAGATACGTGGTGGAGGGATGCTGTGACGCCCTTGTCACGACGATCCGGGATAAGGCAGCCCCGGTGCGGATCGGCATTGATATCGGTGGAACGAACACCAAGATCGGCATCGTGGACGCTCACCAGAAGCTGATCGATGTCAATAGTATCCCGACAAAGGCAGATCGGGCGCCGGAAGAGGTGATCGCGGACATCGGAAAAGCGGTGCTGGACACGCTGGAAAAGAACGGAATCCCGCTGGATCAGTGTCTGGGCGTGGGAGTCGGCATGCCGGGGACAGTCGATAAGAAGACAGGACTTGTGAGGTATTCAAATAATATCCGCTGGGAGAATGTTCCCCTTGCGCAGGAGCTTGGAAAATATCTCCCAGTACCAGTGGAAGTCGCAAATGACGCGGACTGCGCAGCCTTGGGAGAGGCAGCGGCAGGCGCGGGAAGAGAGGCGCGGAACATGGTCATGATCACCCTGGGAACCGGCGTGGGCGGAGGCGTCATACTGGATGGAAAGATCTTTGACGGACCGCTGGCAGGAGGATGCGAGCTGGGGCACATGGTCATCCATGAGAACGGAGAGCTGTGTACCTGCGGGCGCAGGGGATGCCTGGAGGCATATGCGTCAGCGACCGCTCTCGTGAGAGATACAAAGCATGCTATGGAAAAAGATAAGGATTCACGCCTGTGGGAGCTGTGCAGCGGAGATCCGGACAGCGTTACGGCAGAGGTGGCATTCGCGACAGCGGCTGAGGGAGATCCCGCAGGAAAGAAAGTCGTGGATGAGTTTATCCGACACCTAAGCATCGGGATCGTAAATATTGTCAATATCTTCCGTCCGGAAGCTGTGCTGCTGGGCGGCGGCATTTCAGCCCAGGGCAGAGTGCTGACAGACAAGATCAATGAAATACTTCGGGAGGAGTGCTTCGGAAAAGAATACGGACAGATCCCTGAGGTAAAGATCGCGGAGCTCGGAAATCAGGCGGGCATGATCGGCGCGGCGAATCTGCTGGCGTAGAGAAAAGGCTATCCGTATACAAAAAATATAAGCCCGAATGGCGGGCGTGGATCATATATAGGAAAGACTGGCTTATTGCAGCCAGTCTTTCTTGATAGGTCGGTCTAAGCCGTTGTCGTTGGTATGCGAAAGCCATTATAATGGATTGAAATTTTTGTATCCTGTTGTATAATTAAGGAAGAAAATACGCAAGATAATACGTAAGTAATTGGAGGTGTTTTTATGGCAGATTATAAGCCGCCGTTTACAATCACGAATAAGATATTATCATATGTGTCCTCCATTTCAGAAAAGATCGGGTGCATTACAGCATCCAGTAATCTGGAAGCAAGACCACATTTAAGAAAGAACAATCGGATCAAGTCTGTTCATTCTTCTTTAAAAATTGAAGCAAACTCTCTTTCCTTGGGACAGGTGAGGGATGTGATCAATGGCAAGACTGTGCTGGGCGAACAGAAAGAAATCCAGGAAGTCAAAAATGCTTATGCCGCTTATGAACGAGTCGCTGAAATAGATCCGTACAGCCTTAAAGACTTAAAGCGGTTTCACGGCATTATGACCCAATATGTTGTGGAGGAATCTGGAGACTTCCGCCGCGGAGAAGAAGGAGTGTTTAACGGCGAGCAGTGTATTTTTATGGCACCGCCCGCACGATTTGTGCCTCAGTTAATGGACGAACTTTTTAAATGGATGAAAGAAGCGAGCCACAGTGTTCATCCGTTGGTCTTGAGCAGTGTATTTCATTATGAATTTGTCTTTATCCATCCGTTCTCTGATGGCAATGGCAGAATGGCAAGGTTGTGGCATACTGCTATTCTTTCAAAGTGGAAATCAGTATTTGAATATATTCCGATTGAAAGCCAGATTGAGAAGTTTCAGGATGAATATTATAATGCGATAGCCAGGTGTCATACAGCTGGAGAATCTACTATTTTTATCGAGTTCATGATGTCGCAGATTGATAAGATTCTGGATGATATTTTAGTTCAAATCAGCGGGGATCATGAACAGCTTTCAGAATATATTAAGAAGCTGCTTGATGTTATGGAATACGATATTCCTTATACAAGCAAAGCATTAATGGGAAAATTAGGGTTGAAATCAAAGGAGGGCTTCCGCAGAAATTACTTGCGGCCGGCCGTAGATATGAATCTCATCCGCATGACGATTCCTGATAAGCCGAATAGCAGAAATCAGAGATATGTTAAAGTGTGATATAGCATAATGCAATCATTAATTTTGTACGACATCCAAAGATAATTGCAATATAAAAATGATATTGCTATGATGTGTTATACAGGGAATATAAGGAGGAAATCACGATGACAGATTCCAGAACATTAGTGTACCAGACACTGCAGAATGAAGGACCCAAAAGAGCGCCCAGACATGTGTGGGATATCCAGTGGACTTATGACCACTATCCCCAGGAGATAAAGAGATTAAGAGAAGAGTACCCGGATGATATCGTATGGTGCCCTCGTATCCTGAAAAGAGACAGCGGGTGTCAGGGCGATCCCTATGCGATCGGTACATATACAGACGAGTGGGGATGCGTGTTTGAAAATAAATTCGAAGGCATCATCGGTGAAGTAAAAAATGCCCAGATCGTTTCTGACGAGTGGGAAGAGGCAGCGGATGTCAAAGTGCCGGAAGCGCTGCTGGACCTGGATGTGGACGCGATCAATGAATTCTGCCGGAACACAGAGCAGTTCGTAGTTGCAGGCTCATCCGTGCGTATCTTTGAGCGTCTGCAGTTCCTGGCTGGGACTGAGAAAACACTGATGGACCTGTACATGGAGCCGGACGGCATGGAGCCTGCGATCCAGAAGGTGCATGAATTCTTCTGCAAGGAGCTGGAGGCTTGGGCAAAGACTGACGTGGACGCCCTGTTCATCCAGGACGACTGGGGAACCCAGATCAGCCTGCTCATATCACCGGATCTGTGGAGAGAGGTCTTTAAGCCGCTGTACGCAGACTATGCGGCAATCGCGAAAAAATATGGCAAGAAGATCTTCATGCACTCAGACGGATACATCCTGGATATTATCCCTGACCTGATTGAGCTCGGAATCGATGCGCTGAATTCCCAGATCTTCTGCATGGGACTGGAGAAACTGGAGCAGTTCAGAGGAAAGATCACGTTCTGGGGCGAGATCGACCGTCAGAAGATCCTTCCCTTTGGAACAAAAGAAGACGTGGACCAGGCAGTGAAGAGCGTGAAAGAACATCTGTGGGACCGCGGAGGATGCATCGCGCAATGTGATTTCGGAGTCGGAGTGAAACCGGAGAATATCTTCCAGGTGTTTAAGACATGGGAGGAGATCGGCGGGGAGAGATAAGGAACTGCGGTCTTCGCGGCACGTAAGAGAAGCAGAAGATAGAAGCTTCGAGAAGGCTATATGAAACTGTTATAAGGGTGAAGAGACAGATTCTAAACGGGTCTGTCTCTTTTTGTCTAAAAAACCAAAATAATTAAACCAACTGCCAGAAAAAATATCCCGAGAGGATAAAACGAGGGAATATACTGGATAAAAATGGGAAGTTTATGGTGTTTAGGTCTTGAAGCAGTGCCGGAAAGGGGGAAAGAAATACCAGGGACGTGGACTTGAATATAATTACAAACATCATGGAGGAAAGGCGATGAGAAAGAGGAAAACAGCGGCCAGGCTGACGGCCTCAGCGCTTGCCGTATGCCTGATCGCAGGATGCATGCCGGCAGGGGCTGCGACGCAGGTAAAGGCGGCAGAAATGACAGATGCCAATTGGGAACAGATCCAGTCTATCGTAGGCCGGTATTATGGAGAATGGAAAGATACCACATATTCCGGAGCAATCACAGATAAATTGCCCAATACCGCGCTGCTTGGAAACGGCGATGTGGGGATCACATCCGGCGGCGATGATGCTTCCAAGACATTTTATGTGTCAAAGGGAGACTTCTGGGCTTATAATGGAAAGCCAATGCTGATCGGCGGAGTGACGATCAGTAAGGAACAGGAAGAAGTGGTCGAGACAGGAGAAAACCTTGCTCCTACTTATAAAAATGTAACGGCAAGCAGTGTTTACGAGGACTTCTATCCGGAGCTTGCAGTAAACGGCGATATGCAGCAGACGCCAGACGGCTACGGATGGGTTACATACCGGCCGCAGGATGAACAGCAGGGAGGCAAGAAGGAATTCTGGCTCCAGCTGGAGTTCGCAGAACCGATTACCATCGCAAGATATGTTGTCAAAAGCGATGGAGCTGTCAGACCGGGATATGAGGCAAATAACACGAGTGATTTTGAACTGCAGATCAGCGATACCGGCGAGGACGGAACATGTACAGCAGTAGATACAGTCGTGGGAAACGCTGAGAGTGTATTTGACACGAACCTGGATACACCAGTACAGGCAAAATATGTCCGTTTATTTATCACAAAACCGACGCAGGAAACAAATTCGGATAGTATACAGAATCCACGTGCAAGGATAGGACAGTTTGAGCTGTACGCAGAGGCAAAAGAAGAGGCAGAACAACCGGGAGATTCCAAGAATTATGCACTCAACAGGCCAATCAAGGTATGTTCCTCTTATACGGATCACGGTGTCCTTTACGGTGGCGACTTTATAGTGGACGGGGTTCCGTCGACCAAATGGTGCTCCCTGCATGACGATGAGTCTACACATTGGGCAATTGTTGACTTGGGCGAAAAGAAGAATATCGGATATTATAAGATTATTCACTCAGGGATTGTTGGAGAGACCCAGCACAATACTGTTGACTATCAGCTTCAGTATCTTGATTCAGAGCAGGAGGACTGGGAAAGTATTGAGACAGTGGATGAATCTCTCTGGAAAGACATGGATGTCGTGACAGGGAATAAGGCTACAGTGACAAGTAAGGCATTTGATACTCCAGTGAGTGCAAGATATGTCCGCCTTCTGATCACAAACCCGGCACCCAGCAACAAAGCGGCAAGGATCCATGAACTTGAATTAAGAGAAGAAGCTCCGCTTGAGTTTTATGAAAAGCAGGATATCCTCAATGCAGAGATCCAGACGACTCAGGAACTGGCAGAGCTGCCGACAGAGATGAAGACATGGCTTTCTTCTGATGAAAATATCCTGGTTACTGAACTGAGGTCTACCGGGACAGAAGACGGGAGATTCCAGGTGGATACATGGGCGAGCACGAATAATAAGGCGAACAGGCCAATCACAGCTGCAAATGATGATACAAGCGTGACTGTGACAAGATCCACGGACAATCCACAGCCGACGAATACAGAGTCCCACGTATCAAAAGCGGCATTATCAACAAAGATCATTGGCGCAGAAGACGTGACGGTTGAGTCTGATAATGCAAATGGCAAAGGCAGCCTGACATTCACACTGCCGGCAGGTGAAACTGTATATGTGGTCACAGCGGTCGGCGGAGGCGGCAGGACCTACCATAATGACGGAAGCCTCTGGGAAGATAAAGAAGAGCCGGAGAGCGAGGCGGCAGACCTGCTTGCATCTGTTTCGGATACAGATGCGCTGGCAGCATTAAACAGCACCCGTCAGGCATGGTGGAAAGATTTCTGGAGTGCTTCATATGTTGATTTCGGAACAGAAGATGAAAATCTGAATAAAGTCCAGAAATATTATTACGGCGCTCAATACATTCTGGGAAGTACGGTAAAAGAGGGAGAAGAAGCGCCTGGACTTTACGGAATCTGGCATACGACAGACAATGCGACCTGGAGCTCAGATTATCATCTGAACTATAACTTTATGTCAACCTTCTATGGAACGAATTCCAGCAACAGAGCTGAGCTTTCTCTTCCGGGAGTGGACGCACTTCTCGGATTTGTAGAGAAAGGACAGCAGAGAGCTTCCTCAGTAGACGAATTAAAGAGGATCAAAGCGGATTTTGTAGAACAGAAGATTGCAAAAGGCGATATTGACCCGGATAAAGGAATTGAAGGCGCAATCTTATATCCGGTTGGTATCGGACCGTGGGGAATGACGCTGGATAATAATTATCATAATGAAGCCTTAAATGCAGCATATAACTCTTATCTGATGACACAGTATTATGAGTACACCATGGATAAAGAATTCCTTGAAAATGGTGTCTATGACTTTATGAAACAGGCAGTTGCTTTCTACGAGGCATGGCTGGAAAAAGAAGATACAACAGAAAATGAAGACGGCTATAAATATGTCCTTTACGCAGGATACAACGAGGGATCCTGGGCAATAAACCCGGCGGTGGAACTTGCGGCATTAAAGGGCACTCTCAGAAACCTGATCAAATTCAGCGAAGACCTTGGAAAAGACGAGGACAAGAGAGCAGAATGGGTCGACATCTATGAGCACCTGGGCGATCAGCCGACAACTGTTGTCAATGAAAAGACAGTCCTTGCATTAGGAGAAAAACAGTGGAATGGCAGCAGCTGGGTAGATCTGCCGAGTCCGATCCCGGGAGACGGCAACGCACTTCCTCTGGACGCAATGATTCCGGGTGGTGTCTATACCTATTTCTCATCACCGGAAGATTTGCAGATGGTAAGGGATACGATTGATGTATTCTCCCAGAGAGGGGCATGGTCGCAGATCAACAACTTCCCGAGATTATTCCCGGAAGCAGTGAAGTCCAGATACCCGATCGATACAGTGGTGACAAAGCTGGTAGACGTTATTGACAGGCAGATGGCACCGAACCTGCGGATTAATGACAATACGCATGGTGTGGAAAAATCAGGATCTACAGAGACGATCAACAGTATGATGCTGATCAGTGACAATGGCATCACTAAGATCTTCCCGAACTGGTACACGGACAAAGACGCCAAATTCGTCAACCTGCGCGCAAAAGGCGCTTTCACTGTATCCGCTGAATACGACGGAACAGCACAGGAAGCGAAGAACGTGACCATCACAAGTGAGGAAGGCTCAGACATGACTCTTGTTGTACCGTGGGCAGATGGCGCGACAGTGAGAGACTCTGAAGGTAAGGTCGTGAAGACGGAGGCTGGAACTGTACCGAACTATCCGGATGAGAAGACGATTACATTCGCGACCAAAGCAGGCGAGACCTACACTGTAGAAAAAGGCGAGACAGAGCCGGAAAAAGCAGATATCACAGAAGTGAAGGCGCTGGAAGACATAACAGTAGAATATGGAACAGCCTTTGACAAACTGGATCTGCCGGAAACAGTGACAGTAACATTGAGTGATAACACGACTGCAGAGCTGAAAGTAACCTGGAGTGATGCAGGATATACCGCAGATAAAGCGGGAGTTTATACGCTGACAGGTACGATCGAGACCGGAGACGAGTATACAAACAGCCAGAATCTGACAGCAAGTATCAAAGTTACGGTCAAGGACAAAGCAGACGGCCAGAAACCGGGTGACGGAGACAACGGCGGAAATAACGGAAATAATGGCGGAAGCAATGCAGGAAATTCCGATTCGAAAGGCGACGCTCCGAAGACCGGAGATACCGCGATGCCGTTCGCGATGCTGGCACTGGCAGTGGCAGCAGGTATCGCTGCAGTTACGGTAAAAGCTTACAGGAAAAGAAGATAAAGTTCATAGTCAGTAAATGAGAAAGAGGTGGATTCGGAAGAGTCTGCCTCTTTCGATTTAAAAACAGGAAAATTCGTACACCAGATGTACAAATTGTCATACCCGGAAACATAGGACATGCTTTATAATGTCAATATATAAACCACAGTTCACAGGAGGCCATTATGTTTTTGACAGACGAAAAATTAAAAAAGACCGTGAATGAAATAAAAGAATACCGTTATCGGGATATCATCCATCTGGACAGCTTTGCCATGCGGGAGGACAATGAGGGCGTGGCCAATCCGGCCGTACCCACCGATTTTACAGGATGGGATACATTAAAGGCAGGAGGATACTGGTCCGGGCGTGACCGGTATCTTTGGATGCATAGAGAGGTCGCATTTCCGGAGGAATGGAGGGGGAAAAAGATCCTCGGCCTCTTTGACTTCGGAAAGACGGGGCGCGGAAATATAAGCGGCTTTGAGGCAATGTTATATGTGAATGGGGAAATGTATCAAGGTGTGGATGCCAATCACCGGGAGGTCTTCTTTGACAGCAGTCTGTGCGGCGTAGCGCTCAGCCTGACCTTCCGTCTCTGGTCCGGCCTGGAGGGAGGCGGCGTACCCCGGGAACAGGAGCACAGGATCTCAAGGGCTGATATTGCCTGGCTGGATGAGCAGACGGACGACCTCTACTACATGGGAGCCATGATACTGGATACCATTGACACCCTGGATGACAATGATCCGGTGAAATATGATCTGCGCAATGCGCTGAATGAAGCATGCAATCTCATCGACTGGGCTTACCCTGGGAGTGAGGCGTTTTATGAGTCCGTGCACCGGGCGGACGAGCTGGTCAATGAGAAGATCAATGCCATGGAGAAACATCCGGCTGTGAGTGTGAAGTGTGTGGGGCATACCCACATTGATGTGGCGTGGCTGTGGACGCTGAAGCATGTAAGGGAAAAGTGTTCCCGGTCTTTTTCGACGGTACTTCGGCTGATGGAGCAGTACCCGGAATATATTTTCCTCCAGTCGCAGCCCAGGCTCTATGAGTATATGAAGGAAGAGTTCCCGGACCTGTATGAGAAGATCAAAAAGCGCGTGGCAGAGGGGCGCTGGGAAGCGGACGGCGGGATGTGGGTGGAAGCAGACTGCAACCTGACGAGCGGAGAGTCACTGACAAGGCAGATCCTGCTCGGGAATAAGTTCTTTAAGGAAGAGTTCGGACACGAGGCAGAGTATCTCTGGCTTCCGGATGTGTTCGGCTACTCATGGGCTCTGCCCCAGATCCTGAAAAAGTCAGGCATCCACACCTTTATGACGACGAAGTTAGGCTGGAATCAGTATAACCGCATTCCTCACGACACATTTGTGTGGAGGGGGATCGACGGGAGCGAGGTCCTTGCGCACTTTATCACTACACCTGACCCGGGGGATGAGCCGGAGTCATGGAATACTACATACAATGGGAACGTGCTGCCCTGCACTGCAAAAGGGGCGTGGAATTCCTACCGGGAAAAGGGAATCAACAGAGAAATCCTGATCGCCTATGGATACGGAGATGGCGGCGGAGGAGCGAACCGGGATATGCTGGAGCAGATCAGAAGGATGGACCGCATTCCGGGAAATCCGAAGGTAGAACAGGGGAAAGCCGGGGAGTTTTTCCGTGACTTACACGAACGGCTGGATTACACGGATCAGTATGTTCCCGCCTGGGACGGGGAACTGTATTTTGAACGCCACAGGGGTACATATACGAGTCAGGCGTACAACAAGCGCATGAACCGGAAGATGGAGCTCCTCTACCGCAAAGTGGAGTGGATGACCGTTATGGATGCGCTGTATCAGGGCAGGCTGGGAAAGGCGCGCCAGGAGAAGCTGACAGAAGGGTGGAAATATATCCTGACAGAGCAGTTCCATGATATCATCCCCGGATCATCTATCCGCGAGGTGTATGAAGATTCCCGTAAAAACTACGGATATGCAGAGCAGATTGCCCGCCAGGTGGAAGAAGAATTCCGGGAGCATGTTCTGGCAGAAAAAGAAGATACTTATACTATATTTAACGCGTCAGGCTGGACGCGGGACGGGATCGCAGCGATTCCGGGCAGCAGATGCGGCGTCTATAAAGATGAAGACGGGAATACATTAAGAGCTCAGAGGTCAGGAGAAGAGACATTCGTTGAAGTAAAAAATGTCCCGGCCATGGGATATCGGGTGATCACGTTTGAAGCGGCGGCGGACAAGGAAGAAAAGGGACCGTTTATTGTTGATGGCAGAGAGATTGACACACCGTATTACAGGATCAGCCTGAATGACTGCGGTCAGATCATCGGTTTATATGACAAGACGTTCCAGAGAGAAGTCATCCCGGAGGGAGAGAGGGGAAATGTATTGCAGCTGTTTGAGGACAAGCCCCTTGATTTTGACGCGTGGGATGTGGATATTTTCTACCAGCAGAAAATGAGGGAGATCACAGAGCTGACAGAGTTCGAAGTGAAAGAGCAGGGTGAGCTCCGGCTCGTGATCCGCATGAAATGGCACTATATGAACTCTGAGATCTGTCAGGATATGATCCTTTACAGCGGGGATCGGAGGATTGATTTTCAGACAACTGTGGACAATCATGAGCGGCAGCGGCTGCTGAAAGCGGCATTCCCGGTGGATATCCGAAGCACATACGGTACTTATGATATCCAGTACGGCAATGTGAGACGGTCGAATCACTGGAATACGAGCTGGGATTACGCCAGATTCGAGACCGTTGCGCACCGGTGGGCAGATCTGTCGGAGCGCGGTTATGGGGTGAGCATCCTGAATGACTGCAAATACGGACATGATATCAAGGACAATGTGATCCGTATCACACTGCTGAAATCAGCGGTCTATCCGGACTATCTGGCGGATCAGGGAATTCACAGATTTACTTATTCCCTGCTTCCCCACGGCGGCGATTTTGTGGAGGGCAGGACCGTGCAGGAGGCGTTTGACCTGAACGAGCCCATGCAGGTGATGAAAGGGCAGCCGAAGCTGGAGTACAGGAGTTTTCTCGCATTTGACAATGATCAGATCGAAGTGGACGCTGTCAAAAAGTCGGAAGACGGCAGACACCTTGTCATCCGTTTCCACGAGTTCGCCGGATCCAAGCAGAAAGTGACCGTGAAGCCGGGATTTGAATATAAGAAGTGGGCGGAAGGAGACCTGAAAGAAGGCGTGATAGGCGAAGTCAGGGAGGCAGGGGAAGAAATCTCAGTCGTACTGACGCCGTACGAGATCAAGACACTCCTTTTTGCGGTCGAATAGAAAAATACTCCTTTTCGGTGAGAATGACGGATTTGTCAATTCTTACCGGAAAGGAGTTTATTTATTCCATAGAAGCTTCCTCTGGATTGAATAACAGCGCCCCGAAATATGTTACGGTATTTGGACCGTTGTTATAGCGCTACCCGTTCCCTGCACTCGTCCAGCGAACCGACTGCCGGAGGACAGGCCCATGTAGTGCCGTAAGCGCGGCAGACATTTTTTTCACAGGCGGCACGGACTTCCGGATAATATTTTAAATGGCTGATTTCAATATAACCTGTTTCAAATAGATTGCTTTGTAAGGCGATTTTCTGTATTTGATATAAAATGTCCATTAAGATTACCTCGTTTATTCCCTTCCTTTTTCAGAAACTATTATATCAAAAAAGAGCTTTCAAGTGTCAAAACTTCTTTTTTGTGAGTAAAAAACAAAAATATTCCTCCTGAAAACAAAAAAAATCCCCCTGTAATCGACAGAAATTTTTTACTATAATAGCGAATTTATATAGAAATGGAGGATGAGGTATGAAAAAACGAAAAGTGGCAAAAAAGCTGACCGCCTCTTTTATGGCGGTCTGCATGTCGCTTGGCGGCCTGAGCGCTGTTTCGGCAGCGAATGTACAGGCGGCAGAGCAGCCTGATACGGACTGGAAACAGATCCAGGACGTAGTCGGCAGGTATTACGGAGAGTGGACAGATACGTTCTATTCGGGAGCTGTAACGGACGGGATGCCTAACACGGCACTTCTCGGCAATGGGGATGTGGGTATCACATCCGCGGGGGATGAATTCTCTAAGACATTTTATGTGTCCAAGAGTGATTTCTGGACATATGGGACCGGAAATTATTCAGATCCGTGCCCGCCGATCCTGATCGGAGGCATCACCATCGGTGAGCAGAAAGTGGACGAGGGCTCAGAGACTGATACCAACCTTGCACCGAAATATAAAAGTGTCACAGCAAGCAGTTACCATGACAACTTTACGCCGAATCAGGCAGTTAATGGGAAAATGCAGGAGAGCCCGTCCGGTTACGGATGGGTGTCTAAACGCCCGCAGGATCCGGAAGAAGGCGGAGTGGCAGGCGTGCAGGATTTCTGGCTGCAGCTTGAATTTGAAGAAGCAATCACAATCGCAAGATATGTGGTGAAAAATGACGGTGCAGTAAGAGCGGAAGGCCGCGAGAATAATACAAAGGCTTTCGAACTTCAGGTGAGCGACACCGGGGAAGACGGCACCTGGACCACGGTACACAGCGTGAAGGAGAATACGGAAGATGTGTGCGATTATAATCTGGAGACTCCTGTGACGGCGAAATTCGTACGTCTGTATATCACAGAGGGAACACAGGGACAGACCCCTGATGCACAGAGCAATCCTCGTGCGAGGATCGGGCAGCTGGAACTTTACGCTGAGCCAAAAGATCCTTCAGAAGAGCCTCCGGTAGAAGAGCCGGATACGGAATTTTATGAGAAACAGGATATCTTAAACGCAGAAATCCAGACACAGCAGGAGCTGGCTGATGTTCCGACCTCTATGAAGACATGGCTGTCATCTGATAAGAATATCATGGTCACAGAGCTGACTTCAAACGGGGAAGAGGATGCACTGTTCCAGGTGGATACATGGGCATCGGACAACGAGAAGAACAAGAAGCCGATCACAGCGCAGAATGATGACACAAGCGTGACAGTGACCCGTAGCACAGAGAATAAAGCGCCGAACGATGAGAAATCTCATGTTTCACAGGCAGCACTGTCCACGAAGATTATCGGAGCGGATGATGTTGTTACATTTTCGGATAATGAAAACGGAGAAGGAAACCTGAAGTTTACATTAAAGGCAGGAGAGACGGTCTATATCGTGACTTCAATCGGAGGTGGCGGACGTACATACCACAATGACGGAAGTCTGTGGGAAGGTGCAGCTGAGCCGGTATCAGAAGCACAGAAGCTGCTGGCTGAAGTGAATGACGAGAATGCGGTATCCGACTTAAACGAAGCGCGCAAAGAGTGGTGGAAAGATTACTGGAGCACTTCGTATATTGATTTCGGAACAGTTGACGAAACAGAAGACGGAACGGTTGATGAAACAGCTGAGAAGCTTGATAAAGTTCAGAAATACTACTACGGCGCTCAGTATCTGCTGGGAAGCGCTTCCAAGGACGGAGAGCTTGCTCCGGGACTTTACGGTATCTGGCACACTACGGACAATGCGAGATGGAGTTCAGATTATCATATGAACTACAACTTCATCGCGACATTCTACGGGGCATATTCCAGCAACCGCTCAGACGTTGCTCTTACAGCAGTGGACGCGCTTTTGAGCTATGTGGAGGAAGGACAGAGACGCGCGACTTCCACAGAAGAGTTGAAGAGGATCAATGCAGACTTTGTAAATCACAAAGTTGATAAAGGCGACATCGATCCGGTCAATGGTATCGAGGGCGCGATCTTATTCCCGGTGGGTATTGCTCCGTGGGGAATGACGACGGATAATGTTTATCTGAACGAGGCGCTGGATGCGGCTTATAACTCCTATGTCATGACACAGTATTATGACTATACCATGGACAAGGATTTCCTGACAGCCAACGACTATGAAGTATACAATTACTTTAAGCAGGCAGTAGCATTCTATGAGGCATGGCTGGAGAAAGAAGACAGCGATAACAATGAAGACGGCTATGAGTATGTACTTTATGCCGGCTACAATGAGGGCTCATGGGCGAAGAACCCGGCAGTAGAGCTGGCAGCCCTGAAGAACACGTTGAAACATCTGATCGAGTTCAGCGAGGATCTGGGATTAGATGAAGACAAGAGAGAAGACTGGATCGATATCTACGAGCATCTCGGAAGTCAGCCGACAACAGAAGTCAACGGAAAGACCGTGCTTGCCCTTGGAGAGCAGCAGCTGATCAACGGCGAGTGGGTAGATCTTCCGAGCCCGATCCCGGGAGACGGAAACGCGATCCCGCTGGATGCAGTGGTTCCGGGAAATGTATACAACTACTTCTCTTCTCCGGAAGACCTGCAGATCGTAAGAGACACAATCTCCGTATTCTCCGACAGAGGAGCATGGAGCCAGATCAACAACTTCCCGAGATTATTCCAGGAAGCTGTAAAATCCAGATATGACATTGACACAGTTATCACGAAGCTGACTGATGTGATTGACAGCCAGATGGCCCCCAACCTGAGAATTAATGATAACACACACGGTATCGAGAAAGTGGGCGCTACAGAAGCCATCAACAGCATGATGCTGATCAGTGAAGACGGCATCACAAAGATCTTCCCGAACTGGTATGCAGATAAGGACGCGAAATTCGCAAATCTGCGCGCAAGGGGAGCATTCACTGTATCAGCTGAGTATGACGGAGCAGCGCAGGAAGCGAAGAATGTGACCATTACCAGCGAGGCAGGCGAAGATATGACTCTCGTTGTTCCGTGGGCAGACGGCGCGACAGTGAGAGACTCTGAAGGCAAGGTTGTGAAGACAGAGGCAGGAACTGTACCGAACTATCCGGACGAGAAGACCATCACATTCGCCACAACAGCAGGCGAGACCTACACCGTGGAGAAAGGTGTGACAGAGCCGGAAAAAGCAGATATCACAGACGTAAAGGCACTGGATGATATAACAGTAGAGTATGGAACAGCCTTTGACAAACTGGATCTGCCGGAAACAGTGACA
>ERZ791922.597-NODE-597-length-20468-cov-3.523833_pt1 | contig 20468 bp, 20 predicted proteins | sample MGYA00510134_ERZ791922 | MGnify/ENA primary metagenome ERZ791922 (study PRJEB30046, sample SAMN00792101) | human gut metagenome | study: EMG produced TPA metagenomics assembly of the A metagenome-wide association study of gut microbiota in type 2...
ATCAGATTCATTTAAAAATGTCCGAAAAAGTGTCTTAATTTATGAGACCATTATACTTCTTCTGTTTCTACAGATATTTCTTCAGTTCTTCTGCCTTATCTAATTTTTCCCATGGAAGGCTCACATCTGTTCTTCCAAAATGTCCATAAGCAGCTGTCTGCTTATAAATAGGACGACGCAGATCTAACATCTTAATGATCCCTGCAGGACGCAGATCAAAGTTCTCACGAATAATTTCTACCAGCTTTGTATCTGAAACAACACCAGTTCCATAAGTATTTACGCGGATAGATGTCGGATGTGCCACACCGATTGCATAAGAAAGCTGAATTTCACATTTCTTTGCCAATCCGGCAGCCACAATATTTTTTGCCGCATAACGTGCCGCATAAGCTGCAGAACGGTCAACCTTTGTACAGTCTTTTCCGGAAAATGCTCCACCACCGTGACTTGCCATACCTCCATAAGTATCTACAATAATCTTACGACCTGTCAATCCGCTGTCTCCATGCGGTCCACCGATTACAAAACGTCCCGTTGGGTTAATAAAGAATTTGGTATCTTCATCCACCATATCTGCCGGAAGAATCGGTTTGAACACATACTCTTTGATATCTTTATGAATCTGCTCCTGTGTTACATCTGGGTCATGCTGGGTAGAAAGAACAACTGTCTCCAAACGTTTTGGTGTGCCATTCTCGTCATATTCTACTGTTACCTGTGTCTTTCCATCCGGACGCAGGTAAGAAAGTGTTCCATCTTTTCTCACTTTTGTCAACTGAAGTGCCAGTTTATGAGCCATTGCAATTGGATATGGCATATATTCTTCTGTTTCATCTGACGCATAACCAAACATCATCCCCTGATCTCCGGCTCCAATTGCATCGATGTCCTCTTCCTCAGATATTTGATTTTCTTTTGCCTCCAATGCTTTATCAACACCAAGGGCAATATCTGCGGACTGTTCATCAATTGCAGTAATCACACCGCAGGTATCTGCATCAAATCCATATTTTCCTCTTGTATATCCGATTTCCCGAACGGTATCACGCACAATTTTCTGAATATCTACGTATGCATTTGTTGTGATTTCTCCCATTACCATAACAAGTCCGGTCGTTGTACATGTCTCACAAGCAACACGGCTCATCGGATCCTGTTCCAGCAGCGCATCCAAAATAGCATCGGATATCTGATCGCACATCTTATCCGGATGACCTTCAGTAACTGATTCTGAAGTAAATAAAATCTTCTCCATTGTTTTTCTCCTTTTCTTCTACTGTTCTTTCTCTTTTCTACAGATTGTTCTATGTTCGTCTTCGCTTTTTTCTCTTGCAAACAACAAGACAGCCCACTTTTCAGCGGACTGTCGTATGTTTCATAACAATCCCCTTATTGTTCGACTTCATCGCTCAGGTTGGCACCTTCCTTGTACAGGGGTTGCCGCAGCTTCTCAGATCCTTTGTATCTCCACTGCTCTGAATAAGAGAAAGTTTCATTATTCTGTTTCAATATGATACTGTACACGCTTTTTTCGAAAAAGTCAATACCACATCCGTCAACCTTTTCATTAGCTGACTTTTAATTTAAACTTCTGGATATCCTTTTCACAGGTAACACGTTCAATCGCACCGCCCAGACTTCTCAGTTTTTCCTCAAACCGCTCATATCCCCTCTGAATATAAACGATATCATCCACAATGGTAAATCCGTCTGTTGCCAGTCCTGCAATACAAAGCGCTGCTCCTGCCCGGAGATCCGGCGCACTCACTCTTGCTCCCGAGAACTTCTCCACACCTTCAATCGTCGCAGCATTTCCTTCTATCTTGATATTCGCTCCCATTCTTGCTAACTCATCAAGATATTTAAAACGATTTTCAAAAATACTCTCTGTAATCGTACTTGTTCCCTTTGCCAGCGCCAGAACAACCCCAATCTGAGGCTGCATATCTGTCGGATATCCCGGATATGGAAGTGTCTTAACCTGTGTGCTTCTCAGACGTCCCTTGGACACTACACGAACAGCATCGTCAAATTCTTCCACTTCACAGCCAATATCAATTAACTTTGAAATCGTCGCATCCAAATGTTTCGGAATCACATTCAGTACAGTAACATCCCCTTTTGTTGCTGCGGCAGCAAACATAAATGTCCCTGCCTCAATCTGATCCGGAATAATGGAATACTCTGACTTATGCAGGCTCTTCACTCCGCGAATCTTAATCACATCTGTACCTGCTCCTCTGATATTCGCACCCATACTATTTAAAAAGTTAGCGACATCAACGACATGCGGTTCTTTTGCAACATTCTCCATAATGGTCTGACCCTCAGCCATTGCTGCTGCCATCATCACATTGATTGTTGCTCCTACCGACACCACGTCAAAATACAAATGTGTACCTTTTAACTGTTCCGCCTCTGCCACGATCTTTCCATGTTCAATATCCACATCTGCGCCCAGCGCCCGAAATCCTTTCAAATGCTGATCGATCGGTCTGCTTCCGATATTACATCCTCCCGGAAGAGCAACTTCTGCACGCTTATACTTTCCGAGCAACGCTCCCAACAGATAATAAGATGCTCTGATCTTCTTAATATAATCATACTCGATATTAAAATCTCCGATTGTACTTCCGTTAATCTTCACCGTATGACGGTCAATCCGCTGTACCATTGCACCAATTCCGGCAATCGCTTCCAACATCACATTGATATCATTTACATCCGGTAGATTTTCAATCAGAACTGCTTCGTTCGTCATGATTGCTGCAGCTAAAATTGCAAGCGCTGCATTCTTTGCACCACCAATCTCAACTTCTCCTACTAGCGGCGTTCCACCCTTAATAATATATTGTTCCATACTGCACCTCAATTATCCGATATTGTTTATCTGGTTTCCAAAAGTTCTATGTTCTAATGTATATATTAAGTCAAATTATTTTAAGCTATACTTATTCACTTTATAAAACGCTAAAGTATTATACCACAAATTACAATTTTGTAAAATGTTTTTTACAATTCTTTACATAATACTACAAATTATCCACACGTTTTTCCGCATGTTCAATTGCTTCTAACACATCCTCTATCGTCTGGTCAAGCATACGCCCATCCTCACATACGGTAACATCTGCATACTTTTCGAACAGGCTCACCCGTTCCTCATAAAGGTCCTTAAGAGTCTGCCCTTCACGCAAAACAACACCACGCTTTTGAGGGTTCTTGATCCTCTGTTTTATTGTTTGATAAGATGCGGATAAATATACTACAACTCCAATCTCTTTGTAATGCTGCATCGCCTCTTCGCAATACACCACGCTGCCCCCCGGAGAAATCACTGCATTCTCCACGTCCACATCTCTATTGACCTGATTCTCAATCTTTAGGAATCCATCTTCACCAACATCTGCAATAATCTCACGCAGAAGTCTTTTCTCCTGTTCCTGGATCAGCAAATCTGTATCTATAAATTTCATTCCCAATCGTTTTGCAATTACAACACCTACTGTACTTTTTCCTACAGCAGGCATTCCGATAAAGATTAAATTATTTTTTTTCATATGAAACTCCGATAATTCACTTTTGTCTATTATTCTTTTTTATCATATCACAATTTGTCATTTTTCTCAATTAGTAAAACTTCTGATACCGCCTGCGGCTGTCTCTCCGTCTTCGCATTAATTCTTCATACACCAAAACTTCCAGCAATTCCTTCAGTTCCTCTGTTTCTCCTCTTCCCTCTAAAAATAATTCATTTTTCTTTACATTGTCATGCACTCTGCGACACATCATTCGAAGCTGCAATTTGTCTGGATATTCATCATACATCATACTGTTCTGATACTCCATCCGGTCACATTCTTCCTCCACATATGGCAGAAGTCGTTTTGCCATGTCCGGATACAGGCTTTTCATATATTCAATATCCCGCTCTTCCCTTCTTCCATCATCGTATACAAAAGGCATTGGATACACCATATAATAGGGCAGTTTTTTCTGCATAGTTTCACCATCCTATATCAACATTATATAATCACTATATGCTAAAATATAAAATTGGTACATTTCCACTTCCACTTATAAAGTCTAATTCTCTGAAAAACAGTTTTTTACACATAAGAAAAAGACGCATGAAAAAACTTTCGTTTTTTCACACGCCCTAAATATTTTTTTCTTAATACCTCAGCTCAATGCACATGACGCTGCTGATTCTTCCATCTTCTTGTTGTATCCATGTGCCTCTTCCAGCATCATGTCTTTTACCTTCATCAGACGAATCTGCGTACTTCTCTCATTTTCATCCAGCTTCATTGTAATATATTTGATATTCTTTTCCGTTTCCGGAATAATTACATGTTCCAGCGCATTTACACGCCTTCTTGTTTTTTCAATCTCTGCCGCCATCAACTGACACGCTTTTTCACACTCTGCAAGCCGAATCATATCCGGTAGGATATCTGCCAGAGATTTTACCGCCCCATCCAGATCACTTGATGTAAACGCAAATCCATAAGAATAAATGTCGTTCTCATCAGCGGTTCTCGTCTTATACTCAAATGTCGGAATATCAACACTCATGACATTCTTTTCCCCCGGAACCAAATTAATTTCCTGTTTAGGAGCCATCAATGCTGTATTTAATGCAGCTTCTGACATTCCTGCCTTGGCGATTACAAAGTTTTTATTGGCAGAAAGGATTCCCTCTTCTACCCGCAGTCGCACTTCCATGTTCTCACGAACCAGATCAAGATACTGACGCATTAACTCATCACGTTTATCTTTCAACAGTTTGTGTCCGCGAATTGCAGTGATGCGCTTTTTCTTCAGACGCGTCAGTTCCATACGGGTAGGATTTACCTGTGTGGATGCCAAGTGCTGTCACCTCCTTTTACTTTAAACAGATTTATGCATAGCTATTTATTTTCCATAATATTCATCAAGATATTTATCATCGATACGCTTCAACTCTGTTCTTGGAAGCATAGAAAGTAATTTCCAGCCTATATCCAACGTTTCTTCAATACTTCTGTCTGTATTGTATCCTTGCGATACATATTCTGCCTCAAAAGCATCTGCAAATTTTGCATACATCAGGTCAATCTCGGTCAATGCTGCCTCACCAAGAATTACCATCAACTCTTTTGCATCCTTTCCTCGTGCATATGCAGAGAATAGCTGATTCATTGTATTGGAATGATCTGCACGCGTCTTACCTTCTCCGATACCTTTATCTTTCAAACGGGAAAGTGAAGGCAATACATCGATCGGTGGTGTTACACCTTTTCTGTACAATTCACGGCTCAAAATAATCTGACCTTCTGTGATATATCCTGTCAAGTCTGGAATTGGATGTGTTTTATCATCTTCCGGCATTGTCAGAATCGGAATCATTGTAATGCTTCCCTTCTTACCGTTCTGACGTCCTGCTCTCTCATACAGCGAAGCCAAGTCTGTATACATATATCCCGGATATCCGCGACGTCCCGGAACTTCCTTACGAGCCGCAGACACCTCACGAAGAGCATCTGCATAGTTTGTAATATCTGTCAGAATAACAAGTACGTGCATATCTTTTTCGAATGCCAGATATTCTGCAGCAGTCAATGCCATACGTGGCGTTGCAATACGCTCAATAGCAGGGTCATTTGCCAGATTGACAAACAGAACTGTACGATCAATCGCGCCTGTTTCTTTAAAGCTTTCTACAAAGAAGTTAGATTCTTCGAAAGTAATACCCATTGCCGCAAATACAACCGCGAATTTGTCATCTGTTCCACGTACTTTTGCCTGTCTTGCAATCTGTGCCGCCAGCTGTGCATGCGGAAGACCGGATGCAGAGAAGATTGGCAATTTCTGTCCACGAACCAATGTATTCAACCCATCAATTGCTGATACTCCTGTCTGGATAAACTCCTCCGGATAACTTCTTGCCGCCGGATTCATCGGCAGACCATTGATATCCATACGGGCATCCGGAAGAATCTCTGGACCATCATCAATCGGTCTTCCCAATCCGTCAAAGACACGTCCCAACATGTCTTCTGATACACCAAGTTCCATGCTTCGACCTAAAAATCGCACTTTACTATTTGACAGGTTAATACCTGTAGAGCTCTCGAACAGCTGCACCATAGCATCTGTTCCATTTACTTCCAGAACTTTACATCGACGGATCTCGCCGTTTGCAAGCTCGATTTCACCCAATTCATCATAGGAAACATTCTCTACGCCCTGTACCAGCATCAGTGGGCCGGCAACTTCCTGTATTGTTCTATACTCTTTTGGCACTTAGAATTCCTCCTTTCCGATTGTATTTGCAATCTCAGAATGAAGCTGCTCTGTTACTTTTGCAAATTCCTCATCCAGATTTGCTTCTTCTGTATATTTGAATCGTCCGATCTGCTCACGTACCGGCAAATTAATCAGTTTGTTCAATGCTGCGCCCTGTTTCAAAGCCTCTACTGCTTTCTCATAGAAAGAAGTTACGAGAGTCATCATCATATGCTGTTTCTTTAATGAAGTGTAGGTATCAATCTCATGGAAAGAGTTCTGATGCAAGAAGTCCTCACGAATAGAACGTGCTGCTTCCATCTTCAAGCGGTCTGTTGCAGACAATGCATCCATACCTACCATTTTAACAATTTCTTCCAGTTCTGCCTCTTCCTGCAGCAAAGACATCATCTTCTGACGTCCTGCCATCCAATCCTCTGCAACCTCTGCATTGAACCACTTCTCCATATCATCCAGATACAGGGAGTAACTATTCAGCCAGTTAATTGCAGGGAAATGTCTCTTATATGCAAGCGCAGAATCCAATCCCCAGAATACCTTTACAATACGAAGGGTTGCCTGAGATACCGGTTCAGAAATATCTCCACCCGGAGGCGAAACCGCTCCGATAACAGAAAGCGCTCCTTCCCGCTGCTCCTTTCCAAGGGAAATTACGTGTCCGGCTCTTTCATAGAACTGCGCCAGACGGCTTCCCAAATATGCCGGATATCCTTCCTCACCCGGCATTTCTTCCAGACGTCCTGACATCTCTCGAAGTGCCTCTGCCCAACGTGATGTGGAGTCTGCCATCAATGCCACTGAAAATCCCATGTCTCGGAAATATTCTGCAATGGTAATTCCTGTATAAATAGATGCCTCACGAGCAGCAACCGGCATATCCGATGTATTTGCGATCAAAACAGTTCTCTGCATCAAGGACTGTCCGGTCTTTGGGTCCTTCAATTCCGGAAACTCATTCAGAACATCCGTCATCTCGTTTCCACGCTCTCCACATCCAATATATACAACGATGTCAGCCTCTGCCCATTTTGCAAGCTGATGCTGAATTACCGTTTTACCGCTTCCAAAAGGTCCCGGTACAGCAGCCACACCACCTTTTGCAATTGGGAAGAACATATCGATAACACGCTGTCCTGTCACCAACGGCATCTCCGGCGGCAGTTTCTTCTGGTACGGACGTCCACGACGAACCGGCCATTTTTGCATCATCGTCAGCTCTTTGTCACCGTTTTCTGTAGCAATAACAGCTACAACTTCTTCTACAGTAAATGATCCTGCTTTAATTTCTTTTACAGTTCCTTTCACGCCATACGGAACCATGATTTTCTGCTGTACAACAATGGTTTCCTGTACGGTACCAAGTACATCTCCGGCTTCTACTTCATCACCGACTTTTGCAACTGGAACAAATTCCCATTTCAAATCACGTTTCAAAGAAGGAACTTCCACTCCACGCTTCAGACTATTTCCTGAAATTTTCATGATATCATCCAACGGTCTTTGAATTCCATCATAAATACTTGTAATCAGACCAGGTCCCAATTCAACTGATAACGGCACACCCATAGACTCTACCGGCTCTCCCGGTCCCAGTCCTGATGTTTCCTCATATACCTGAATGGAAGCCTCATCTCCATGCATCTCTATGATTTCACCAATTAATCTCTGGTTACTAACACGAACAACGTCAAACATATTTGCGTCGCGCATCCCCGTTGCAATAACAAGAGGGCCTGCGACTTTCTTAATCACACCTGTGCTCATTTTGACGAATTACCTCCTACCTATAAAACTTGGTGAGGTTCTTTCGAACCTAGTTGTTAGGTACACCCTGTCGATTTGGCGAGGTTCTTTCAAGCCTAATGACATGGGTGTTTCCTCTTTTTGCTCATGCTTATTGAACTACTAATGTTCAATAAGATGGTGAGGTTCTTTTGAACCTTTTACTCCTGTGAAAACAAAATATCCGCTCCTACAGCCTGTTCTACAGTCTGCTTCACGCCTGCCACTCCTGCACCGGTATTTCCACTTACACCCGGTATCTGAATGATCGCAGGCAATGTCTGTTCCTGATATCTTGCAATTTCATCTTTTAATTCAGCCGCCAGCGCTTCTGTAATATAAATAATTCCATATTTCCCAGATGCAAGTTGTTTTAATTTATCGGCAGCTTCTTCCGGGCTCTTCACCGGGCAGATGCTAAGGCCCAGTGTAGCGAAGCCATAAATACTATCGTAATCGCCAATCACTGCAATCTTATACATACATCTCCCTTACCCTTTCCCGGATTGACTCTTCTGAAAAACCATTTTGTTTTCCAGTCAAAATAATCCGAACTGTTTTTATTTCATTTTCTCTGGCAATCTGATAAGCCACCAGAGGTCCCACAGTAAACGCATTATATTTCTGTGGTTTAATTGTTTCTATCATACGGTTGTCGCACCAACGTTCAAATGCAGATGGGGATTCTGCAAGCGCCTGAGCGCCTCCTGCATAAGATGTACCTGCAAGATATTCGCAAATTTCATCCACTCCCGCAAGCGCCGCCTTCGCCAGCTGCTCCACATTAAGATCCTTACATTCTGCCATCGCACGTTTCATAAATTCTAAAGATTTTCCAGTCTTCTGTGAACGAACTGCAATCTTAATATCTGCAATTGCAACGGTAGATTCTGCATAATTCCGAATAATATCATCCTTTGCATTCTGTCCAGCCTCATAAATCGCATCCAAAGCTGCCCGATCAACAATGACATCACATAATTGACCGTCTCTTGTGTGGAGCATTGCTTCATATGCTTCCTGAGCTGCTTCCTGCATATTTTCCGGAAGTTTTTTAAAATCTTTGCTGCGGACAATCTCCATCATCGCTTCTCCGGAGATTCCCACATCATCATAAAATACATTTGGAACATCTTTCTCCGTACACACCTGCTTGATCGCTGCTTTCAGATTATGAAAAAGTTTTGGATAAGACAATACATCGAATACCTCCATCGGTACGGATAATTCTTTGATAACCTCCCAGATTTTCTCTTCTTCTCTGGTCAGCATCGTCTCTGCATCCAGACTCTCCTGCGGATCTCCCCAGCCTCTTTCTGATAAGAACTGAAGACATTGTTCATAAGTCTGACAAGCCATTAACTGCTCTATGGTACTATCAGAAAACAGAAACACTTCCAGTGCACGTATGCGAGCAACCGCGTAAGTATATTGTTCACTCATGTTATTCCTCCTGTTTATACAGTTCCCTTCTATACTTTGCGTAATTAAAATAATAACCGATGAATCTGATCTGCCATTTCATCTCTTTTTGCATCAAATATTGCTCTCAGCGTACAATTTTCTTCAATTCCGCCATAAACAAGAACAAATCCGTTCTCAATATTTCTGCCTTCTTCCGAAAGAGACAACACTCCGCCTTTTGCAGCAGCTGCCTGTTTTACTTTTTCTCGAAATCCTTCCGGCATTCTTTCCAGATCCGTTTTCCCGAAACAGATCACCCCATCCTGTGCCAGCGCATATTTCTCAACAAGTTTTAAAATAATTTCAAAATATTCTCCCGGTTCCATATGCTCTAGCTTTTCATATGCTTTATCCAATATTTCATGAATGACATCCTGTTTTGCCTGGAGAATCTTATTCCTCTTTTGAAGGTCAAGAGAGGATTTCACCCGTTCCTGATAATTCGCCACATCATTTTTTGATTTTTGGGAGATGCTCTCGACAGATTTTAACGTTTCCGCTTTTGCTTCTTCCAGAATCCGCTCTGCCTGTGCCTTTGCCTCTGCAATCTGACCTTCAGCATTTGCCTTTGCTTCTTCCAGAATCTGACTTTTCATTTTTTCTAATCCAGTCATTTTTCTGCACTCCTTTACTTTCTATTATCCTGTTTCAAATTTTTAAATCTGGATTGCATTTACAGCCAGGATAGAAATCAAAAGTGCCAGAATTGCATATGTCTCAACCATTGCAGGGAAAAGCATTGCTTTACCGAACTGATCCGGTTTCTTTGCTACAATACCAATAGAAGCTACAGCTGTTTTTCCCTGATGTCTTGCTGAAATCAAACCAACAATCGCAATCGGAAGACATGCGACCAGAATCAAAAGACCTGTCTGTACGTCCAGATTCGCCGGTGTTCCACCAAGCAGACCAACTTTTGACAATGTAATAAACGCAACCAACAGTCCATAGATTCCCTGTGTACCAGGAAGCAGCTGAATAATCAGCACCTTCGCAAACTGTGCCGGATTCTCTGTAACGACTCCGGCTGCTGCCTGACCTGCAATACCAACACCATATGCAGAACCCATACCTGCCAAAATAACTGCCAATGCTGCTCCTAACAACGCGTAAACAAGACCTAAGTTTTCTAAAATATTCATTCTATTTGTCCTCCTTTAATTTCATTTTATCATGATTTATTTTTTCATGACTTTCTGTTCACTGTCCTGAACAGTCACATATTTTGTATCTGCCTTAAACGGTTCAAATGGTTTTCCTCCGCCTTCATAGAATTTACCGAAGAATTCCACAAATTGAAGTCGGTTTGTATGCACATACGCACCCAAAAGGTTAATTGCCAGGTTAATCGTATGCCCCAAAAGAAATACCACTATAAAGCCAATGGCACCCAATATTCCGCCACCAAACATACTTGCCATCTGGTTAATAACAGAAGCAATAACACCGGTAGCCAGCCCCAGCGCAAGCAAACGGGAGTAGGACAGCACATCACTCAGCCATCCGGTAATATTGTATATATCATACGCGCCGAGCGCCAATCTAAGTGCCGGATTTTTCTTATCACGCCCTGACATCAGCAGAATACCAACTGCACCGATAATCGTAAGCGCTTTTGCCAATGTATTGACAATTGGTGGAAATACAATCTGCGTCTGTGCAATGGATGCAAATATATCGGTCGGAAGAAGCATCAGAATCAATCCGATCAAAAAGAAATACCACAACACAACATCACAGAAGAAATCCATCGGTTTTCCGGCTTTCAAAGCCATATATCCTTTGATTCCATGTCCTACAAACAAGTGAATCACACCAAATAACATAGAATATACCAGCAATTTCATCGGGTCATTCAACGGAACAAACCACAATGCCGGAATGGTAACCGTTTTTCCAAAAAACGTCTGCGATACGATATCCACGACATTTCCAAAGTATCCTCCAAATAGTACACCCCAGACAAACGTTGAAATACCACAGTACATAAACAGTTTTAAAGATTTATGCAAGCTTTCACTCATGCGGGGATATTTTTTCAATACTACAAAACACGCCACAAACATAATCGCACCATATGCAGCATCCGAAAGCATCATTCCAAAAAAGAATACATAGAAGAATGACATAATTGTCGTCGGATCAATCTCTCCCTTTCGTGGAAGTCCATAAGACTCCAGCACGCCTTCTACACTTTCAGAAAATGTATTGTTGCTCAAAATAACCGGTGGTTCTTCCTCTTCTTTGATCTCTTCCACATCGATCACGCAATGATATCGTTCTCCGATTGTCTTTTGCAAAAGCGGAAGACTCTTTTCTGCAATATAACCGCCCACAAAAAATGTATTCTGTGACTGTGGCAGCTTTCCAAGTACTTCATACTTATCCGCACGCATCCGATAATAGTCTGAAAGCATTTTCAGCTCTTCCCGATGACCAGCTTCTCCTTCGATCTTCTTTGTGATCTCCTGAATCTCTGTCTCCAGCTGTTCTTTTTCCTTCTCTAGTTCCTCAGCAGCAGCTTTTGGTGTAACTGCGGCGACATTTGATGGTCTGGAAAATCCACCTGCACGAAGTGCATTTTCTACTGTTTCTGCATCCTTTTTCAAACAAAGAACTGCCAAATAAACGGCATCTTTATCTGATGCTATTATGTTTACGTCCACTGCTTCCACATCCGATGCATACTCTGCTACCAGACGATATATTTCTTCAACAGTGGTTCCTGCTGCCATTGTTCCCAATATGAATGCTGTTGTTTTGGTTCCTCTGTAATTCATCGGAACATCCAGTTTCATCCAGGGAATCAAACCTTCGATCTGGTTCTCAACCTTAAGAATATTTGCCTTATTCTCAGCAATCTGTTTCTTCCAGTCATCTAAGCGTCTGGCCAGTTCCGTCAGCTCTTTTCGCTTCTCTATCATCTTCTGAAGCTGCTCTTCTTCTATGAGCCGTTTGCCTTCAAGCCCAGATAGCATAGAAGTTTTCTCCGGAACATACTGCCCAAGTATTTCCAGCCCCCGCTCTGCGAGGTGTGCCATTTTTTCAAAACTCTGGCGAGCGTTTCCTGTATCCAGCTTCTGAAAGCTATCATCTTCAATCTCAGATTGAATCTCCAGAACTCCCAGCGACTGTAACTTTTCTAAAATTGCCTTCCGGTCTTTTTTTAGGGCGCAGATACTAATCTTTTGCATCTGCAATACAGCCATAACCAAATCCCTCCTTTACTTGTTGTTTTTCTCAACGCAGTCTGTCTATACCAGCCCGGATATCACAAGGCCAACTGCCTCTTCTTCTTTTTGCAGTGCCGCTTCTTTCAGCGACTGGATCTCTCCTGCAATAAACTGTTTCGACGCATCCAGCGCCTGATCTCCTTCTGTCTTTGCTTCCTCCAGAGCCTGCCTTGCTTTCTGCATTGCCTGTTGAATCTGTTCTTCCTTCCACTGCCCAGCTTCTTTTGCAGCTTCATCCAATATTCGACTGCACTGTTCCTGAGCATCTTTCACAATCTGCTCTGCCTGGGCTTCTGTCTCCTTAATACTGCGAATCGTCTCTTCTACCATGTCTATGTCACCACCTTTCCGCTGTAGTCCCTGTCCTTTTTGATTAGCCTCATAAAAAAATGAGACACGTGACCTTTTTTCTTAATCTTATACCATAGGATATCACACTTTTTGGTAATAGTCCACAATTTTTTGTGTGTTTTTCCCCTTTTATTTGTACAAAACATTAACATTATTGTTATTTATTTGTCAATTTCGCAATTATTCTTTATTCTTACATATTCTTGCAGCCTTTTAACACTTCAAGTATTCCCGCTACCAATGCAAATCATGCAGCTGTCCTTCACAGTTCATTCCTGCAAATGCATTCTGCCTCAATGCTTCATAAAGTACAATTGCGACCGAATTCCCCAGATTCAAAGAGCGAATCTCACCTGCCATCGGAATCCTGATACAGTTCTCCTTATTTTCTACCAGCAATTTTTCCGGAATTCCTGCGCTTTCTTTTCCAAACATAATATAACAGTCCGGTTCATACTGTACATCCGTATACCGTTTCTGTGCCTTTGTTGTAGCCATATATATTTTTGCACCCGGATTTTTTTCCAAAAAGTCTTCAAAATCAATATATGTGGTTACATCTAAATCCTTCCAATAATCCATCCCCGCACGCTTTAATGATTTTTCATCCAGCCGGAACCCCAGCGGTTCAATCAAATGAAGCCGCGTATTGGCTGCAACACACGTTCGTCCGATATTTCCGGTGTTTGCCGGAATTTCCGGTTCAAGCAGTACAATGTTAAGCATTCTGTTTTCTCCTTCTTCCTCAACCGTTCTGTGCGACACAAAAAGAATTTTATCCATAAAATCAGATAATTCGCACAAAAGGCCAGGCTCTTCCCGAACCTGACCTCATAGTCTCTTTACTCTCAACGGCTATTTATTTCTTTTTCATTCTATCACATCTTTATCAAAATATCTACAAAAATTTTACTGACGAAAAAATTACTGTTCGTTTCGCAATCTCTGTATGAAATGCCCCAACCTTGCCAATGCCTTTTTCAAATCCTCCAGAGAATACGCATATGAAATTCTCAAAAATCCTTCTCCGCATGCACCGAACGCTGTTCCCGGTACGACCGCAACCTTTTCTTCTATCAGAAGACGTTCTGCAAATTTTTCAGATGTCATTCCAAATTCCTTGATACTTGGGAATACATAAAAAGCGCCATACGGTTCAAAACATTCCAATCCCATTCTGGCAAACTCATGCATCAGAAAACGCCTGCGCTGGTTATAGGCCTTCCGCATTTCTTCCACTTCCTGTTCACAATTCCGCAAACCTTCTACTGCCGCATACTGACTGGTTGTCGGCGCACACATGATTGCAAACTGATGCAACTTAATCATCTGTTCCAAAATCTCATGAGGTCCACAGCAATACCCCAGTCTCCATCCAGTCATCGCAAACCCCTTCGAAAAGCCATTGATCACGATTGTTCTCTCTCGCATTCCCGGCAGACTCGCAATCGAAACATGTTCCCCCTTATAACTTAATTCTGAATATATCTCATCCGAAATAACATAAAGGTCGTGTTCCCGTACAAAGGCAGCAATCGGCTCCAGATCTTCTTTTGTCATAATGGAACCTGTCGGATTATTCGGAAACGGAAGTATCAAAATCTTCGTTTTTTCTGTTACCAGCGATTCCATATCTTCTACCGTCAGTTTAAATTCATTTTCATGCTTTAATTCTACGATTAGCGGAACTCCGTCTGCCATAACTGTACAGGGCAGATACGATACATAACAAGGCTGCGGAATCAGCACTTCATCTCCCGGATCCAGCATACAACGCAAAGCAACATCAATCGCTTCACTGCCTCCTACAGTTACCATCGTTTCCAACTTCGGATCATATTTGACATGGATTTTTCTTTCCAGATAACGGCAGATTTCATCTCTCAGCTCCTGCAGTCCTGCATTGGAAGTATAAAAGGGTCTGCCCTTTTCCAGAGAAAAAATCCCCTCTTCTCTAATTCTCCATGGGGTATCAAAATCTGGTTCCCCCACCCCCAGAGAGATCACATCTTCCATCTCCGCTGCCACATCAAAAAACTTACGGATTCCGGAAGGTTGAACTTCAATAATTTTTTTAGATAATGGACTTCTCATTATGGTGTCACCAGCATCCTTTCTGATTCTTTTTTCGGTACCATGATTGTTCCATGATCCTTATATTTTTTCAAAATAAAATGTGTTGCTGTACTTAAAACTGAATCAATCGGAGAAAGTTTTTCAGACACAAATCTAGATACTTCCTTCAAAGATTTTTCTTCCAGCGTCACAAGTAAATCATAACTTCCGGAAATCAAATATACTGCATTTACTTCCGGATAGTTATACACACGTTCTGCGATCCGATCAAACCCCTGTCCTCTCTGCGGCGTTACACGCACCTCGATCAGCGCAATCACTTTTTCCTCACTGGTCTTATCCCAATCAATCAATGTGTGATATCCGCAAATAATCTTCTCCTTTTCCATCTCGGCAATTTCATTTGCAACTTCAGCTTCCTCTTCCCCGAGAAGCACTCCCAATTCTCCCAGATTAACCCGGCTGTGTTTTTCCAGATATTTCAATATTTCCATTCTCAATTCTCGTGTTTTTTCCATAACAAACTCCTTCCAATACCTATTTATAATTGCTTGTATCCAGATTCCATCAATCGCTTTTCCTGCCACAGCGCCAGTTCATCCGGTGCCGGCCGATCCAGAAAACGTGATTCTCCTCCGTTTATAACCTTTCTTGTTTTTCCTTTTTCTGTTCTCCCCAGCCGGGAAGCTCTCACTCCACAGCCGCGTAAGATTTGCAGCAATGTCTCTCCATCTTCAGTCAACATCAGCACACCACCTGTTGAAGTCATCCGATACGGATTCAAACGATAAAACTCACACACCTCTATCGTCTCCTGGCACACTGTCATCTGTGACAAATCAACTGTCAACCCCAATCCGGCCGCCTCAGCCACTTCCCACAGAGTTGCAAAAATACCACCATTTCCAATCTGCTGCATCGCACTCACATGCCCCCATGCGCTTCGAATTGCCTCTCCCAAAAACATTTCCTTCTTCAGTGCTCTCATCTGTCTAAGAAACGCAGGTACAAATCGTTCTTTTAATTCCGCATCACACTCATCCAGAATCCGCTGCATTCCTTCTAATGCAATAGAACCACATAAAATAATGTCCTGCTCAGGAGCCACTTGTTCCAAACCCAGCAACCTCTCTTCTTCTGCCTGTCCAATCGCACTCACATGAACCGTAACCTGTCGCACTGCGGCCTGTACTTCCGCCCGGACAGTTGCAATTGCAATACCATTCTCTTTACAAAATCCTTTTAGAACGCTTATCAGTTTCTGCACGTCCGTTTCTTTTATGTGTATCGGCAGCATCAGACTCACCTGCACTGCAACTGTCTCTGCTCCTCTCGTCATCAGATCATTCAGTGCTCTGATAGCCGCATACGCCCCCGTATAAGAAGTATTTCCGCAGACTGTCGCATCTGCCACCACAAAGAATCCCCCGTCTCCGGGTATGGCAGCACACATCTCTGACTCTGAACATTTCAACGGCAAGCCACGCTCTTCCCCTTGCTTCAATTGTTTCAAAATAGACCGTCTCCAAACAGTCTGTGATATATTTCCCGGCCGCATCCTTTTTCCTTTCTATCCACACACTCCCTCAAATCCAACCTGGTGATTCCTCTTCTCACTGTACATCTGTATCATTCTTCTTTTTCTGGTATTCCTCGATTATACTCCGAATTGCATTCTCATCCTGCGCGGAAACTGCATTCTTCATTTTTTCTGTCATTTCCACATCATCTGATACCGTCCCAACTCCGTATACACTTGGCGCCGGAATATAAGTACTGTAATTGATAATATCCCTGCTGACTTCCTCACCATTTTCATAAACCACTTTCCACAGCTGCGCCGTAATATGAGGTCGTGATTCCGTCTTCAATTTGAAATATCCGATGGAATCTTCAGTCGCAGTAAATTCTTTTTCCGTTGTTTCCGTTGTCTCGGTTGTTTCACTAATAAACTCCAGCGAACGGTTAGAATCTCTCATTTCCTTCCCGTAAATATTAAAAGTCAGATTCCCCTCAGACAACACTGATTCTATAAAAATCGGATGTTCCAAATTATTTTTAAATACCAAATCCAAAAGGTTCTCCGCAATTGCTGCATCTTTAGACGGCTCTGCGTATCCAACCAGCATGGAATGCGGATACCGTTCTACAATCTCCAGTTCCGCATACAACAATGCATTATACAATGTTGTAGATACCTGGCAAATGCCGCCTCCCATCGAATCCACAACCTTATTACTTTCATAGGATGCTGCCTCTGTATACCCATTTTCATAAGTATAAGGCTCCATCAGTGCATTTGCAGAAACCTGTTCCCCCGGCTGTACAAAAATACCATTGATATGCCCGGCTCCGGTTTCCACATTCTGTGAACGCCCTGTCCCATCTGCTCCATAAAAAGTAGTATGTGTACCAAGAAGATCTGTTACATCTGCCAACGCTTCTTTTGTAATTTCCGGATCAGTAGGAACCACTGCAACTTTCAGCGAAAACCCCTTTTTATCCCAATCCTGATTCAAGCGTTTATTTAAAATCTTCGTTACCGCAGCCGCGTCCGGCGCTTCTCCCTTCTGATCAGCGACAACCGTTACCGCTCCATTTTTCTGCGTTACATACGCGTCTACCGGAAGCGAAAGCAAATCCCTGCTTCGTTCCTGAAGAACTTCTGTTACCTTTTTCTTCGACACTTGCAATTGCAGTGGAATCTCATACCGTAACTTTCCCTTCTCAGAATTTCGGATAATCTTATATGCAGAAACAGTATTCCCACTCTTTCCATATCTTTCAGCTCTTTTTACAGTTTCTTCTATATCCTTTGCATCTAACCCCAGTTCTCCCAGCTCTGCCTTCACTGCACCGCCGGTTTCCAGCTGAAATTCTATCTTTTCTGCACAATACGTTTCCAGTGTCGCTTCTACAGCTCCGACTGCTTCTTTATTCGTCATGCCAGACACATCGATATCCCCGATATATACACCTTGCAAAATCGTTCCATCATCTCGCTTTTTCACACTGCGCTGCATAGAAAACTCAATCCCGCCAATGACTAGAACAGCAGCCACTAATGCAAATCCCAGCAAAAACATACTCTGCCTGTTATACCGAGTTCTTTTCTTTCTACGACGTTTTCTTCTTTTGTTCGTCATTCCCCATCATTCCTCTGTATTTGAATTATTTGCACTCCGTCTTAAACAACCAGATACGGAATAATCATCGTCAACAGCATTGCTGCAACAATGACCAGCACAATAATAGCAACAATCTTTCGAAACTTTTTATCATACAGATTCATTGTAATATCCCCTTTCTATCTTCCAAACCGATTCCAATTATTTAGGTTACATTCTATACTTTTTAACGTTGTTTTGCAAGTTCATTTTACAGCACAGTATAGACTGCTGCCTGATGTGTCAGCGGACTTCTGTTCTGATAATCAAAAAGAAGAAGATTTCCTCCGATTCGTTCCAAATGCGTCATCTTTCGCATCTGCCTCTTATCATAACGTTCATAACCTTTTAAATAACGCCGCTCCTGTTCTTCTTTCTCATAAAATGCTGCCGCCGTCTGTTTATCAACTGTATCCTCTCCCGCAAATGCCGGACGATTTTTTATATTTTCCCTTAAATACAGATCATAGATCAAAGATTCCTGATACGATGCTATCTTATCCTCTAAATGTTTTTCTTTCAAAAGGTGTTTCACAAAATCAAACAAAATCTCATATCTGCTGATACGCGTATGATTGATCTGAGCCAACTCCTTTATTTCATAATAATCTCTCAGTGCCTCGAACATTGCACATGCATCATCGAACTCTTTTTCTAACAATTCCAACGTCTTTTCAAACTGCCTGCTGTTATAATAGACTTCCACCATTTCTTCTATGCCTTTCAGTGCAATAACCTCATCGTAAGAAATCCACGCGGTCGACAACACCTCAAACGGCGGCCTTTCCTGATATATCAATTGATAATCCTTCGCCTTCTCTTCCATGTAAGAGCCTTTCAACACTTTCAAAAATCCCAGTTGAAGTTGCTCCGGTTTCAACGCATACACTTCATTAAAAGAGCATCGAAATCTCTGGTAGTCTTCATAAGGGAGTCCTGCGATCAAATCCAAATGTTGATGAATATTCCCTTTTGCATGAATCTGCTCTACAATCCTTTTTACTTTTTCAAACTGCATTGTCCTTCGAATTTCCCGAATCGTCTGCATATTGGTAGACTGAATCCCAATCTCCAACTGAATCAGCCCTGGACGCATGGATGCAATTAGAGCAATCTCCTCTTCATTCAACAAATCTGCCGCCACTTCAAAATGAAAATTTGTAACACCTTTATCATGTTCTGCCACATATCTCCAAATTTCCATCGCATGGTCATGCCTGCAATTAAAAGTCCTATCTACAAACTTCACTTGTGGAACATCATGATCAATAAAAAACTGCAATTCTCGCTTTACCAATTCCAAATCTCGAAACCGCAGACACTTATCTATAGAAGAAAGGCAGTAACTGCATGAAAACGGACATCCTCGGCTGGACTCATAATAAATAATCTTATGCTCAAACGCCTCAATATCTTCATATACAAATGGAATTCCATTTAGATCAGCCATCACTGGACGTTCTTCCGTCGCTGTAATAAAGCGTTCTGTCTTCTCTTCTCTTACTTCTTCCTTATAATATGTAATCCCCAAAATATCATCGAGACCTTTTCCACAGCTTTCAAAAGCACTCTCGTAGAAATGTACCACATCCAAAAAAGTTTCTTCCCCTTCTCCACGCATCACTCCACGTACCTGCGGCAACCTCTGAAGCACCTCTTCTGCATTCCAGGAAACTTCCGGTCCCCCAAGCCAGATTTCGATCTCCGGCATTACTTTAGAAATTTCACATACCAGTTGTTCTATATAAGAAATATTCCATAAATAGCATGAAAAACACAAAATCTCTGGTTTTTTCTTATACAAATCCATTAAAATCTGATCCAAAGGCTGATTAATCGTGTATTCCGCAATATCAATACTCCCCCTCAAGCAGTTTTGTTTCTCTGCATATGCTTTTAAGCTATACACTGCCAAATTAGAATGGATATATTTTGCGTTCACCGCCACCAATAAAATATTCATACTTGTCTTCCTCTTTTTTATTTTATGCACACTGTGTATATTGTATCATGCCTAAAAAATGTTGTAAATCCCTGCTGATTCACCAGCTTTGAAAGGTAAAAATAATTCGCAATGATTTTGCTTGTTTTAAGGCAGATT